>TARA_B110000467_G_scaffold32706_1_pt1 | contig 122307 bp, 118 predicted proteins | sample TARA_B110000467 | Tara Oceans TARA_B110000467 (sample SAMEA4398341) | marine metagenome | biome: Polar Biome; feature: [MES] marine water layer (ENVO:01000295) within the mesopelagic zone...; material: water (ENVO:00002006), including particulate matter (ENVO:01000060) such... | reverse complement strand
CACACCGACGCCAAGCAGTAAATCAAATTCCAAACTTTTGAAATAAAAAATATACTGTATTGTCGGTGTTTCTAAAGCATATAAAGACAACTTACTTGCTAAAGCCCTTTAATTTTCACTCGCTGCTGGCGATGATTAAGTTGCTGACAAATAGTCACTAAATCCGCATGAATACCTCCGGCGGTAACATCACGTCCTGCCCCCGGGCCACGAATAATTAACGGGTTTTCTTGATACCACTGACTCTTAATTTGAAAAACATTATCGCACGGTGTTAACTGCGTAAAAGCATCATCATTAGTCAGTACTTCCAAACTTACTTTCGCACTAATTTTGTTATTTTCATTCGCAAAGCGTGCAACATAGCGTATGCCACAGTGTTGTGCTTTGGCTTGATTTAAGCGCTGTAAAAATAGTTCATCAAGTTCATGAGTGCGCTGCAAAAACTCAGCGAGTGGAATATCACGCAGCGCTTCGGGCACTAAACTCTGACAATCAATATCGGCTAATGATAATTCAAAGCCTGCCATTCTAGCCAAAATAAGTAACTTTCGTTGTACATCTCTGCCGGATAAATCTTCACGCGGATCTGGCTCTGTTAAGCCTTGGGTTAATGCATCTGATAACAGTGTTGAAAACGGTATAGCGCCATTATAATATTGAAATAACCAAGACAAGGTGCCAGAAAATATACCTGATATTTCGGTAATAACATCACCGCTATTGATCAACTCAGCAATCGTCGCGTTAATCGGTAAACCTGCACCAACGGTAGTATTTCCAAGCCATAGGCTATTATGCTGTTTGGCGGTACTTAACAATTGTTGATAATTTGCTGTTGGTGATGACGCGGCCCATTTATTTGCGCCAATCACGTGAATTCCTTGGCTAAAAAACTGTTGATATAATTCGCTAAAATCTTCGCTGGGTGTGATATCAACTACGATTAATTCATCATAAGGATGATTATTTAGCCATTCGACTAGCTCAGCACTTTCATAAGCTTTTGCTTGTTGTTGATAATGGGTAATTGCATGGCTGACATCAATACCGTCGGTATTGATCAGCGCTTTAGTCGCGCCAACTAATGCCACTAAATGAACATTTTCTAATACCGATAATCGCGCTAGTTGTTTAGGCAGCATTTCTAAAAATCGTTGACCGATATTGCCAATACCGGCAACCACTAGTCCAATATTGCGGGCATCTTTGGTCATATCTGCATGAATATTGTTAAGCCATTCGCTAGTGCAAGGCTCAGGTAATACGGCAATATAACTATGTTTATTTTCTGCCTGAACAAAATGTAAAGTGCGCTGATGTCGCAATGCTCTTTTGAATCTAGCACGCATATCCCCTTGCTTTGCCACCTGATAACCAACCACGGCAATAATAGCAACAGGCGTAAACGATACTTGGTTACCATGACTCGCCAACCATTGGCTAAGCGCTTTTTGCTGTGCCTGGGGTACCACTAAATAGCCTTCAGTTAGGTTATAACAAACCGGCGAAAACTCCTCTACCGCTTTACGGCCAGCCTGCCCGAGCAAGCTTTCTGAATGCGCAAGAATCAAATCATTTAAATGCGTAACTGATAGCTCTTGTTTTGCTATTTGGCCAAATTGGCCTATTTCAGTACCGCTAATTTCTGGCGCAAAACTACTCGCAACATGTAAATGACTATTATGATTTGCTAAGGGCTGTAAGGTTTTTGCATGTAACACCGGATTACCCAAACGACCAAGTTCGTTAGCAACGGCGTTTGGCAAACGATGTAGTTTTCTTGCCTGTGGCACAACACGCGGATCAGCACTATAAATACCATCGACATCAGTCCAAAGCGTAACGTTACGCGCGCCAACTAAAGCGGCCATAATAGTGGCGGAATAATCACTACCGTTACGGCCCAAGGTGCAGGTTTTTTGTTGTTGATCACGGGCAATATAGCCCGTGACCACCACGAGTTGTCCCGGTTGTTGCTGAGCCAAAAAGTTATTTTCACTTTGGTTGTAATCAATAGCGCAGCTTTTTTCACTTTCCAATAAAAGAAAATCTCTAGCGTCTAACATGTAACTTGGGCAAACTCGCTCACTTAATACCGCTGCTAACAAGCGCGCTGACCAAACTTCGCCAAAGGCTAATAAGTCATTTTGAAAAGCTTCAGGGTCTGTAGTTAATTGTTTGGCTATCTGGGCAATATCAGCTGACAACATTGACGTTAGCTTTGCTGTGCTGTCAACACTGAGTAATGACTTGAGCAAGTCCCCTTGTAAGGTTTGCAGTTCAGTTAGCGCAAGTTCAAGTTGCTGAGGTAGTGATTTTACCAGCTCATTGTCGTTAATCTGTGTTGAGTTTTCTTGCTGTGCCACAACATATTCTACACCCAGCTGATAGAGACTAAAAAGCGCATCAGTAGTATTACCATTAGCTGATACCACCACCACATCATTAAGCTGGCAATGTTGGCGAATAATATCAATAACCCGTTCGATACAAGCCGGAGTAGCTAAGCTACTGCCACCGAATTTGTGCACGTTACTGGCAGTTTTTGCTAACTGATTTTTCGCCGGCGTAAGCTTAACCGCTACATTTGACTCTATCATTTTATTACCATATCTGTGTGACACTTTACTTTATGTTTGGCTGGCATCTAATGCTTGGCTAAGATCAGCCAAAATGTCAGCAATATCTTCAATACCAACTGAAATTCGTACCAGTGACTGTGAAATACCTGCAACAAGTTGTGCTTCAATTGCCATACCAGCGTGCGTCATGGTTGACGGGTGACTGATCAAACTTTCAACACCACCAAGCGATTGCGCTAGCGTGAATAATTTAAGCTTATTAAATAGTACTTTCACCGCTTCAACGCCACCTTTAATTTCGAAACTCATCATGGCGCCAAAATCATTTTGCTGTTGCTTCGCCAAGCCATGTTGGGGGTGATCTGCCAAACCAGGAAAGTACACTTGCTCAATGGCATCATGCTGAGCAAGAAATTGCGCTACCGCATTAGCATTTATTTGGTGTTGTTTCATACGTATAGGTAAGGTTTTTAAGCCTCTTAGCGCTAAGTAGCTATCAAATGCTGAGCCGGTAATGCCAATACAGTTTGCCCACCAAGCAAGTTCTTCACCAAGTGTTTGCTCTTTGGTCACCACAACACCACCAACCACATCACTATGACCATTAATATATTTCGTGGTGGAATGAAAAACAATATCAGCGCCAAGCAATAAAGGTTGCTGTAATACAGGTGACAAAAAGGTGTTATCCACGGCAACTAATGCGCCAACAGCATGTGCTTGTGCGGTAACAGCAGCAATATCGACTAAACGTAATAATGGATTACTCGGTGTTTCAATTAACACCAGTTTAGGTTTAGCCGAAAGTGCTTGGGTTAAGGCGGCTTGATCATTTTGATCAACCACCACTAACTTAAATTGTCCACGCTTAGCTAAATGGGTAAATAATCGGAAACTACCACCGTAACAATCATGCGGAATAACCACCGTATCTTCAACGGATAGCAATTGGCAAATAAGGTGTACAGCTGACATACCGGTACTGGTGACAATACCGACAACACCTTGCTCTAATTCGGCAATAGCTTGAGCAAATGTTGCACGTGTTGGGTTGCCAGTGCGCGAATAATCAAACTGACGTTTTTCATTAAAACCTTTAAGGGCATAGGTGCTTGAGAGATGAATAGCAGGGATCACACCACCATGTTGCTGGTCACTATTAATACCTGCCCTAACGGCGATGGTGGCAATTTTTTTCTCACTCATGTCTGCTCCAGAATAGACGCTTTTCTATATAGATGTTTGGACGTCTACAAATCTAAACGGTTTAAAGCCTGCGGTCAAGAACTTTAGACATCTAAACTTCTACACATTCGTTATTGACTCACGCCCCACAACCAGTAAAATCAACAACTAAGAATAAACTTATAACTAACAAATCTAACTAAAAGATTTCGCGACTATAAGTTTATCGCAATTAATTAAGCATAGAGGAATATTCATGGCAGAGTGGAATGGCGAATATATTAACCCATACGCCGAACACGGGAAGAAAAGTGAACAAGTAAAAAAGATCACCGTGTCTATCCCTTTACGTGTGTTGAAAGTGCTAACTGATGAAAGAACACGTCGTCAGGTAAATAACCTACGTCATGCAACTAACAGTGAACTATTATGTGAAGCATTCTTACATGCTTTTACTGGCCAACCTTTGCCAGATGATGGTGACTTAGCAAAAGACAACACACAAAAATTACCCGCAAGTGTTCGTCGGGCGTTAGAAGCACAAGGCATCACTGACTTCAGTGAATACGAAGCTGAAATTGAAGATTAATCTAATCTCACAACAAGCAGATAAAAAGGCGCTGATCAGCGCCTTTTTTATTGCTTATTTTGGACCTAACTTTACGCGCCAGAGCTATAAGGTTAAAGCTATTGCCTAGAAGCAAGTTACCAACTTTCGCCGTTCAATTCGAGTAAATCCCACTTTGTACCATATAAATCTTTAAACACGACAACCGTGCCATATTCTTCAACGCGGGGCTCTTCATTAAACTCAACACCTTGAGCTTTCATCTCATGATAATCACGCCAAAAGTCATTGCTTTGCAAGAATAAAAATACTCGTCCTCCGGCTTGGTTACCCACTGATTGGCTTTGCTGTGCATTACTCGCCTTAGCAAGTAATATATTAGTGCCATTGCCGTTTGGTGGCGATATTAGCACCCAACGTTTTCCGCCGCCTAAGTCGGTGTCTTCAATAAGCTGAAAGTTCAACTTTTCGGTATAGAAGGCAATTGCGTCATCGTAATCTTCAACCACTAGGGCGATATTCGATATTCTTTGTTTGATGGTTGTCGTCATTAGTTTTACTCTTAATTGATAGTGAGTGCTATTTTTCAGTCTTTAACTATCGTTATCTGGCTATTTTACTGACAGTTTATTGGACTTTAATCAGTAGACAAGGCGCTATTTTAACGCATTTCAGGTCAAATAAATCAAAAAAAGACGCCTGTACGACGTCTTTTAAGAGCAGTGAATGATACTGGCTATACTCTTGGTATTATTGATGTTGCCAAGCGTTACTCATGCGTAAAACACGACAGCTAATTCGAGAAAAACTTAGTCACGGTTATCGCTTTAACTTCCGGTAAATCATGCACACTTACCTGTAATGACACTTCGCTTACTCGTTCTGTAACCTCCTCAGGCGTCATCGTTAAATGTACAGGCACGCTAGCTATTTCACCGCCTTTAATTAATATATGATCCGCAACACTTAAGGTAACATTATTGTTCAGGACACTGATGTCAAATTGCCGATCAATTTTCGATTTATTGGTAATTTTTAACAAATAGCTATTGGTAACATTATCCTGAAAATCGAGTTGAAATAATGCGCCACGATCACGTAATACAGAAAACTCAATTGGCACTCGTACTTGCACGGTATAAACCATAAATAGCATGGCTAATATCGATAAAATACCATAGCCAATAATTTTCGGCCTGAGCAGCTTTGCCTTTTTGCCCAATAAAGCATTTTCGCTGGTATAACTAATTAGACCTTTAGCATAATTAAACTGAGTCATAGTTTGATCACAAGCATCTGCACAGGCACCACAATTAATGCATTCATACTGCAAACCATTACGGATATCGATACCAACTGGGCAAACTTCAACACAAAGATTACAGTCGACACAGTCCCCTAAACCCAGTACTTTTGGATCTTCTTTACGTTTACGGCGGCCACGGTTTTCACCGCGTAATTTATCATAAGCCACTAACAGTGTGTTTTTATCAAACATGGCTGATTGAAAGCGTGAGTAAGGGCACATATAAATGCACATTTTTTCTCGTAAAAAGCCTGCATTGCCGTATGTACATACAGCAAAGAACAAGACCCAGAAAGTGGTTAATCCGTCCCATTGCCATTGGAAAAAATCGACATACAGTGCTCTAGCCGGTAAAAAATAACTAATAAAGGTCGTTGCGGTAAGAAATGCCATTAGCCCCCAAATAAGGTGCTTGGCAGACTTTCTCGCAAAGGTATCTAACGTGGTTGGCTGCTTATCACGTTTAATACGTTGGTTGCGACTACCTTCTAGCCATTCTTCGACCCAAATAAAGCTGAAAGTCCAGACCGTTTGCGGACAGGTATAACCACACCAAATTCGCCCTAACCACGTAGTGATAAAAAACAGTAAGTAACAACTAACAATCAACAACCCCGCTAAAAGCGTGAAGTCTTGTGGAAAAAATGTTTGTGAAAAAACATGGAATTGCTGTTTACCAATATCTAACAGTATCGCTTGGTGACCTTGAAAGTTAATCCAAGGTACCAAAATAAATAACAAAACAAAGGCTAAGCCGGTGAGTTGCCGGATTCGTTGATAGTGACCTTTTTGCTTACGAACATAAACAGGAGATTCAGACTTGTATGGCTTAATGATTAAGTCTTCTGCTTTATAATCAAACTTCATGATTTACTACTAGTACTAACCTTAGGATAATTACCAATAGCAAAATATGAACCAAGTTAGATAAGTATTATAACTTCATGTTTAATATGTGTATTTTTAAAATGAAATTAAAAGCAAAGTTTATCATAACCCACGATATATCACTGAACCACGATATATCACAGAAAAATCAAGACAAATCTGCAGATCGGTTAATTAGGTCGACTAATATGCAGTTTTTTCATTCGAGAGCGTAGTGTACTTTCCGGTAAGCCTAATTGCTTAGCTGCTCCCATTTCACCACCAATACGCCATTTACATGTCTTTAAAGTCGTTAGTATATGCTGGGCTTCAACTTGTACTAAGGTTTCTACTAGTTTTGGCACTACTGCTTTTACATTGTTTTTGAAATTAAAATTTAAAATCGATGCAGAGGTTAAAATCATTTCACGCTCCAGCACATTTTGTAATTCACGAATATTACCAGGCCATTGATAGTGCATAAGTTGTGTTAAGCTGCGATTACTGATCGCACTGATGTTTTTCCCCAACTTTGTATTTAATGTGCTAATAATCGCTTGCGATAAAAGTGGAATGTCTTCTTGGCGTTCACGCAGCGGTGGTACAGTAACAGGAAAAACATTTAAACGATAAAATAGGTCAATTCTAAATGTGCTACTTGCGATCATCGCTGATAAGTCGCGATTGGTAGCAGCAATAATGCGTATATTCACCTTGATGGTTTCACTTCCACCTACCCTTTCAAATTCTTGCTCTTGTAATACTCGCAACAATTTTCCTTGCGCCTCCATTGACAGCTCACCAATTTCATCCAAAAATAGTGTGCCATCATTGGCCAATTCAAAACGCCCTTTACGACGTTCCATAGCACCAGTAAAGGCGCCTTTTTCGTGACCAAAAAGCTCTGACTCCAACAAACTTGGTGTAAAGGCTGCACAATTAACTTTCACCATAGTAGAGTTTTTACGTTGGCTCAGGGCATGAATATTACGGGCAACAAGTTCTTTACCCGTACCATTTTCACCCAAAATCAACACCGTACTATCTGTTTGTGCAACTAGCTCAACTTGTGACAGCATTTGTCTGACAATTGCACTTTTACCCACCAACCCTGCTGACGACCACTCTTGGGCTAATTCATTTTGTAAATAGGTATTTTCAGCTTTAAGTTGTTCGGTAAGCGACTGCACGTTTTCTAAAGCACTGCGCAATGCTAACTCAATTTGTTGTTGCTGACTTACATCACGAAAGACCGCAACAGCACCGATAAGATGATTATTTTTATAGACCGCTTGTGTGGTGTATTCAACCGGAAAATTACTACCATCTTTGCGCCAAAACACCTCACCAGTGACTTGTCGAGAGATACCATCAACCGCGGTATTGAAGATTTTACAATCGCAAGCAGGATAGGGCTCGCCATTACTATAACTGTGATGGTGAAATTGATGAATGTTCTTTCCGAGCAATTCAGCAGAGGTCCAGCCTGTCATAGCTTCTGCGGCCGGATTAATGAAAATAGCACGACCTTGTGCATCTAAGCCATAAATGCCTTCACCAACCGCATTGAGCAATAATTCTGAGTCAGCAAGGTAGGCTTTAATTTCTTGATTCATTTCATTCGTCATCAATAACTTTACTCTTAAAAATAGGGCCACGATATTTCGAGGGTATTATGATGGATATTCAGTCAATGTAAAAGCCATCACTTAATTGATTAGTTATTTGTTGAAGTGAGCACGCATTTATTTATCAACGATATTTATACCAATTAGCCGCTGGTTATAACGAACACTAAAAAGGGAAGCATTACGCTTCCCTTGTCAATAATTGAATACTTTCAAATTTTATCTATTAGCGGTTTAGCCGTTATAGTTCTCTGGCATTTCCAAAGCAGCGACACCTGAGTCTACCGCCGCTTGCGCAACGGCAATAGCCACCGCTGAGCGTAAACGAGAATCCATTGGCTTAGGAATAATATAATTTTTACCAAAGACTAAACTTTTACTATCACTCGCCGCTAGAACTTCCGCCGGAACTTCTTCTTTCGCTAAAGTACAAATAGCATGTACGGCAGCAATTTTCATTTCATCATTTATCGTACGTGCACGTACATCTAAGGCACCACGGAAAATAAAAGGAAAACAAAGCACGTTATTCACTTGGTTTGGATAATCAGAACGTCCGGTAGCAATAATTAAATCATCGCGGGTGGCTAGTGCTAGTTCGGGCTTAATTTCAGGATCTGGATTAGAACAAGCAAAAATAACTGGCTTAGCGGCCATTAATTTTACCTGCTCAGCCGAAAGTACGTTAGGTCCAGATACGCCAACAAATACGTCAGCACCATCAATAGCTTCATCTAATGTGCGCTTATCGGTATTATTAGCAAACAATTTTTTATATTCATTTAGATCGTCACGACGGGTATGAATAACCCCTTTAGTGTCAAGCATGTAAATTTTTTCACGTTGCGCACCGCACTTAATCAATAATTCCATACAAGCAATTGCCGCTGCACCTGCGCCCATACAAACGATATTAGCATGGCGAAGTTCTTTACCTTGAATTTCAAGCGCATTAATCATACCTGCAGCTGTGACAATAGCAGTACCGTGTTGGTCATCATGAAATACCGGTACTTTACAGCGTTCAATTAACGCCTTTTCAATGGCAAAACACTCAGGTGCTTTGATATCTTCCAAGTTTATGCCACCAAAACTGTCAGCGATATTGGCTACGGTATTAACAAAGTCTTCAACGGTTTTATGTTTTACTTCAATATCAAAAGAGTTGATACCAGCAAAGCGTTTAAACAATAAAGCTTTACCTTCCATAACAGGTTTAGACGCCATTGGCCCTAAGTTGCCTAAACCTAAAATAGCGGTACCATTGGTGATCACAGCAACGGTATTACCTTTACCAGTATATTTATAAACATCATCAGGGTTTGCCGCAATAGCGCGAACAGGCTCGGCAACACCCGGGCTATACGCGAGCGAGAGATCATAGCTGGTTTCAGCTGGAGTCGTTAATTCAACACTAATTTTTCCCGGGGTTGGGTAAGCGTGATAATCAAGTGCTTGTTGACGAAGATCTGTCATGTTCATTCCTAATAAGTGAGGCTAATGGGTGAGTTTGGTTCGGTATTAATGTTGCCGTTGCAATAATTCATGATGGTTATATTCATTATCATGATTTTATATGTTATTGCAATGTGCTTGCTAATTTCAAGCTATTTTGTATATATTAATTCGCTACAAGCTATAAGCAATATAGCCTTAGCTGTTCCATATTTCACATTACTTAGCTGAATATTCAGCATAAAGCGCTGACTATTCATCGTAAAATGCCCCGTATGTTGCTTGAATAAGTTATAAGTGGCTTAAGGAGCAAGCATGAACTTAAAATGCTTGTTTTAGTTATGCTTAATATCATTTCATGACAGATAGCAGAAGTTAGCGACTATTTAGTTATTTCTCCTTCAAACCTTAACGTTAAACTGGTCAACCTGGTGAGTTTAAAAATACTCTATTTGATACAAGATACTGGCTTGTTACACTTCGTACTTATCTGGATAAATAAATAATTTTAGGCATAAAAAAACCACCTAAAAGGTGGTTTTTAAAAAGAAATTAAAACGGTGAAAATTTAATTATTCGTCAAATGGATTAACTAAAATCATAGTTTCAACACGATCTGGACCGGTAGAAATAATATCTACAGGTACGCCAGTCACTTCTTCAATGCGTTTAATGTACGCAATAGCATTTGCTGGTAAAGCATCCACACTAGTAGCGCCAACAGTTGATTCGCTCCAACCTGGCATTTCTTCATATACTGGGGTGATTTTTTCGTAACCTTCAGCGGCTGTTGGTGGCACAGTGATCACATCACCCTCTGCCGTTTTATAACCGATACAGATTTTTAACGTTTCTAAACCATCTAAAACATCAAGCTTAGTTAAGCAAAAACCAGTGATACTATTTACTTGTACAGCACGGTGCATTGCAACAGCATCGAACCAACCACAACGACGTTCACGGCCAGTAGTCGCGCCAAATTCATGGCCTACAGTACCTAAGTGATGACCAACTTCGTCATCTAGCTCAGTTGGGAATGGACCTGAACCAACACGTGTTGTGTATGCTTTAGTGATGCCAAGTACGTAATCTAAGTAAAGTGGACCAAAACCACTACCCGTAGCTACGCCACCAACAGTTGTATTAGACGAAGTTACATATGGGTATGTACCGTGGTCAATATCAAGTAACGTGCCTTGAGCACCTTCAAACATGATAGATTCGCCCGCTTTACGCGCTTGATCTAACATTTCAGAGATATCAGCAACCATACCTTTAATAACTTCAGCAACAGCCATTGCATCTTTAAGCACTTCTTCGTAGCTTACTGGCTCAGCTTTGTAATATTCGGTTAATACGAAGTTATGGTATTCCATAATTTCTTTTAACTTTGCGGCAAATGACTCTGCACAAAATAAATCACCAACACGTAAACCACGGCGAGCAGCTTTATCTTCGTAAGCTGGACCAATACCACGACCTGTAGTACCGATAGCTTTGCTACCACGGGCTTTTTCACGAGCTGCATCTAAAGCATTGTGGTAAGGAAGAATTAACGGACAAGCATCGCTAATTAAAAGACGTTCACGTACCGGGACGCCACGCTCTTCTAACATTGCCATTTCTGTCATCAGGGCTTTAGGACAAAGAACAACACCGTTACCGATTAAACATTTTACGTTATCACGTAATACGCCTGATGGAATAAGGTGTAAAACGGTTTTTTCACCGTTAATGACTAGTGTATGACCAGCATTGTGGCCACCTTGATAGCGCACTACATATTTTGCTTTATCAGTAAGTAAGTCAACGACTTTACCTTTACCTTCGTCACCCCATTGGGTGCCTAGAACTACGACGTTTTTACCCATGTTCACATATTGGTAGGAAAATTAGGCGGGGATTCTATCAAATATCAATATTGAGTCCAAGTAATAATTGTTGATTTTTAACGCGTTATAAAAAAAGCTATTGATAGCTTAGGGTTAGCAAGACAATTAATTTAGCTTAGAATCGCCTTAATTGACTGCCCAGAGTAATAAAGCGCCGATCAGTAGCAAAAAAATTCCTACTTGCCGAATAGCAGCGACTGGCTCATTAGCTAACTTTAGAACATAAGCTCGCCATTTGTTTGGAAAAAGTGCAGGGATTAAGCCTTCAAGAATAAAAGCAATTGCGAGTGCCATCAGTAAGGTAGAGATCATATTTCACCTGGTCATTTATCAGTTTTAGCAATTTATTAGCCATTAAATACAAAAAAGCCATGACAAGGTCATGGCTTTTCAATCACGAATTAACTTAAAAGTTACTTCGCTTTTTTAGCATCTTTTAGATAATTAAAAAAGTCACTATCCGGTTTAACGACTAAGATATCACTCTTCGAGCTAAAGCTTTTTTCATAAGCTTCAAGACTACGGAAGAAGTTATAAAATTCAGCGTCTTGGCTATATGAGTCAGCATAAACTTTCGCTGCTAAGGCATCACCTTCACCACGAATTTCTTGTGCGCTCTTTTGTGCTGTCGCTAACATTACCGTCACTTTTGCATCAATTGTTGCACGAATGATTTCAGCTTGCTCTTGACCTTGTGAGCGATGTTCTTTCGCTACCGCAGTACGTTCAGCACGCATACGTTCATATATCGAGTTACTAACTTCGGTCGGAAGATTAATCGCTTTAATACGAACATCAATCACTTCAATACCTAAGTCTTCACGGCTGCTTTCAGCACTTTCTAATGCTTTAGCCATGATGTCATCACGATCGCCAGAAACAATTTCTTTAATGGTACGGGTACCAATTTCTGTACGTAGACCATTATTAACTTTCTGTTTTAATAACGCTCGAGCATTCTCAATTGAGCCTGAGGTACGTAAGTAGTAGGTTGAAAAATTAACGATGCGCCATTTAACAAATGAGTCGACCATTAAATCTTTCTTTTCAGATGTTACAAAACGATCGGCTGCTTCATCTAAGGTTTGAATACGGGCATCAATTTTACGTACGGTGTTAATAAAAGGAAATTTAAAGTGTAAACCAGGTTCATACACTTTCATATCACCCGTATCACCATCACGTTTAATTTTTGAAAATTGAAAGACAATGCCACGCTGACCTTCAAAAACAACAAAAACAGACGATACCGTTAGTACAAATATTAAGGCTATGATTGCCAATAAAAAATTCTTCATGGCTTAATCTCTCCCATTATTGAAACGATCATTACGACCGGATAACGTTGGTGACGTATTATTACCATTTGAAGTTTGGTTTACTGTCGGTGTTGACTGTTGAATAACACGTTGATTACCAGATTGTTGTTGCATAATCTTATCTAGTGGTAAGTAAATCATGTTATTGCCACCATCAACATCCACCATCACTTTGCTGGTATTGCTGTAAACGTTTTCCATCGACTTTAAATACATACGCTGACGGGTAACTTCTGGTGCTGCTAGGTATTCAGGTAACAGCTTGTCAAAACGAGCAACATCACCTTCAGCATCAAGTAGAATTTGTGCTTTATAAGCTAAAGCTTCTTGCTCTAAACGTTTAACACGGCCACGGGCACGAGGTTCAATCCCTCGAGCATAAGCTTCGGCTTCACGTAAAAAGCGCACTTCATCTTCTTGTGCAGAAATAGCATCATCAAAAGCGTCTTTCACTTCTTCAGGGGGACGAGCATCTTTAAAGTTAACATCGACAACAATTAAACCTAAGTTGTAAGGCTCAATTATTTTTTCTAGTTCTTGCCATACCGCTTGACGTACTTCTTCACGTCCACTGGTCAAAATGTCATCCATTTTTGCGTGACCAATAACATAACGTAAAGCACTATCAAGTGATTCACTTAAACTTTCATCTGCGTTAGTAACACTAAAAATGTAGTTACGCGCGTCAACAACACGGTATTGAATTTCCATCTCAACACGCACAACATTCTCGTCTTTGGTTAACATAAAACCTGAAGATGGAAGGTTACGTGTGGTTTGCATATCAACGGGAATAATACGGTCAACAAAAGTCCATTTCCAGCTCAAGCCAGGCTCAATCATGCCAGCATATTGACCAAAGCGTAAAACGATACCTTTTTCAGCCTCTTTAATGGTATAAAAACCGTTAAAGGCATAAACTAAAATCGCCACAACAAGCAATATCATGATGCCAATGCTAGAAAAGTTTTTCCCAGAACCGCCTCCTGATTTTTTGCCACCAAAAATACCGCCAAATTTATTGCCGATATCTTTTAATAAATCGTCTAAATCAGGTGGGCCTTGATTTTTGCCACCTTTATTTTTCCAGGGATCTTTATCATTATTCCCCGGTTCATTCCAAGCCATGCTACTCTCCGCTATAAAAAATTAATGCGCTAACTGCTATATAAACGATAAAACACTGCCTAATATATCAGTCTGTTACGTTTGAATAAAGTGCTCTATTCCTGCTTCATCTTGTTTTAGTAATTGATTCCATTCTCGAACCGGTAACTTTATCGCTAATAAACAATTACCCTTGTCGTCATAATACTCATCAGTAATACAATTTAATTGATAAAGTTGACCACGAAGTTTACCTGCACTCGGCGGTAAACAGAGTGAATGCTTAATGATTTGTTTGCCTAGACGTTCGGCAAGTGCAGTAAATAAAAGTTCAATACCTACACCTTGCTGCGCCGACAACCAAACTCGAATCGGTAAGCCTTGCTCATCACGATCAATTCTAGGTTCCACATCATCTAATCGGTCAATTTTATTGCAAATCAATAGCTGTGGAACATCACCCGCTTCTATTTCTTTTAACACTTCATCTACTTGTTCAATATTTTCACTGCGTCGTTCATCAGCGATATCAATCACATGTAGTAATAATTCTGCTTCTCGGGTTTCTGTCAACGTCGCTTTAAACGCAGCCACTAAATCATGTGGCAGATGACGAATAAACCCAACGGTATCAGCAAGAATAACACGGCCGACCTCATCAACTTCAATTTTACGTAATGTTGGATCTAAGGTAGCAAAGAGTTGATCTGCTGCATAAACATCCGCCTGAGTTATGTTATTAAACAAGGTTGATTTACCAGCATTGGTATAACCAACTAAAGACACGGTTGGGATCTCAGCTCGATTTCTCGCCCGACGCCCTTGTTGTCTTTGCTTTTCCACTTTTTCTAAACGTTTGCGAATATTAACCATGCGCTCACGTAACAAACGCCTATCTGTTTCAAGCTGAGTTTCACCCGGCCCACGTAAACCAATACCACCTTTCTGGCGCTCTAAGTGAGTCCAACCGCGTATCAGTCGGGTACTGATATGGCGTAACTGTGCCAATTCTACTTGTAATTTACCTTCATGCGTGCGAGCGCGCTGGGCAAAAATATCTAAAATCAAGGTGGTACGATCAACAACTCTGCATTCACACAGCGCTTCAATATTTTTTTCCTGAGATGGCGATAAACTATGATTAAACAAGACAATATTTGCATCAAACATACGTACAGCGTCGGCAACTTCTTGCACTTTACCTGTACCAGCAAAATATTTCGGATGCGGTGTTGCGCGTTTACCTGTAATCGTATTTAACGCTGTTATCCCAGCAGAATCTACAAGCATTTCGAACTCTTGCAGATCTTCACTGGTATTATCATCTGGAAAGTCTAAATGAACAAGTATCGCCTGCTCACCTGCTTGATATCTATCAAACAAATGAGCGACTCCATACAATACTAGCTTTTGCCATTAATCTTCTGAATCCTGATTGTAGCCTGGTTGATTGGCTTGTGGGGCTGGCATAGTAGATACTGCTCGCGCTGGTACTACCGTAGAGATAGCGTGTTTATATACCATTTGACTTACGGTGTTTTTAAGTAAAATCACAAATTGATCAAATGATTCTACTTGCCCTTGTAGTTTGATGCCATTAACTAGGTATATTGCTACTGGAATGCGATCACGACGTAACGCGTTCAAAAATGGGTCTTGTAAAGATTGCCCCTTTGCCATTATTTGGCCCCTTTTGTTATTTTTAGGTAAAGTTAAATATTCATTTCAATTTTTATTAAAATTATTCAATAAAACTAGTTGCTTAATGCACAACTATTTTAATTATACATCAATGTCTAAACTTTGCTTACTGCCGATAAAATAACTTGTAAATTATTTTCATCTTCCATATGCAACCATTGTAAGTTTTGCCAACTTCGTAGCCATGTTAATTGTCGTTTGGCTAATTGGCGAGTTGCACAAACACCTTTGAAAATCATTTCATCATGAGCATAATCACCTTGCAAGTGTTGCCACATTTGACGATAACCAACACAACGCATTGAAGGTAAATTTAAGTGCAAATCGCCTCTTTGTTTTAAGGCAATAACTTCTTGTTTAAAATCTTGCTCGATCATTTGCTGAAAACGTAACTCAATTCGCGCATGTAAATCACTTCGCTCTTTTGGTGCTATGGCGAACTGTAAAACATTTCCACTGACTTTATCACCTTTTGTTTCAGTCAATTGTGTCAAAGTGTGACCTGTTTTTCGATACACCTCAATTGCTCGGGCGAGTCGTTGTGGATCATTGGGATGAATACGTTCTGCAGATACTGGATCAAAGCTCTGTAACTCTGCATGCAGCGCAAGCCAACCTTTATCTGCAGCTTCTAACGCTATACTTTTCCGTATATTTTCATCAGCTTCTGGAAGTGGCGAAATTCCATCAATTAAGCTCTTAAAGTACATCATAGTACCGCCCACCAATAAAGGTATTCGGCCATTCTCACGACTTTTCGCTATAGCTTTTAAGGCATCTTGACAAAAATCGGCAGCAGAATAAATCTCACTTGGATCTCTGATATCGATCAATTGGTGCGGGTACGCGGCTAATTCTTCTGCCGTAGGTTTAGCCGTACCTATATCCATACCTTTAAACACTAACGCTGAATCAACACTAATAATGTCACAGGGTAACGCATCATATAACGCCATCGCCAAAGCTGTTTTGCCTGAGGCTGTTGGCCCCATTAAACAAATAACAGGCGGCTGATTAGCATCAATATGTTGTTGGTTTAGCACGTTAGTCATTACCGCTATTTTTTACTTTAACTCATTTATAGAAGATGTGAGGTCTAGGGCAACAGAATTCAAGCGTAGTTGTTGTTCAAATTGACAATTAAAATGCTTTTGTGCATTCCGCCAAATTTGTAACGCATGTGTTTGGCTACTTTCCTCACTGAGCATAAGCTCAGCTAATGCCATTTGCCAGTCAATATCTGCATGTACATCATCATTATTCTCAACATCTAACTGCTTAATTAATCTATCAAAACTATTAGTAACATCTTTATTTCGCAATAAAGCGGGAAATTGTCGAATTTGTAATTTATGGTTATTTAACGGTTGAATATCCATACCAATATGTTGGAATTGCTCAGTATTAAGTTGGACAAATTTTGCCACTTTTTCACTGGCCGCTATTTTTATCGGCAATAATAGTGGCTGGCTAACCAGTTTTTCATGCCAGCGCTGCTTAATCGTTTGCAGCTTTAGTAATAACTCAATTTTTTTAACTGAGAGTAAACGTAAGCTTTGCTGTTGTTGAAATAACAAATAATGCGGCGCCTGCCAGAACAACACTTTTGTTGTTTCTGTCATTTCATCTTCAGTGCTAGCGGCTATCACAGCAGGAATAACTTGAGCCATCGTACTATCAGCTTCCGCGGTTATCTCAGGCTCAGTTATCTGTGAGTCAAGCGCTAGCGGTGTCATTAAATCGCTGTAGGCTTTGCTGGCTTGTGGGGGTATTTTAGTTGAATAGCTTTGGGCATTTGCTCTGTTTGTATAACCATTAGCACGCAAGGCTGCATAATTAGTTGATAATTCAGCGCTTTGATTCGTTGATTGACCATGACTTGTTGTATAGTTTTGCTGACCACTAGCGGTACCGGCCCGCAAAGGCGTTACAAAGCTACTATCTTGATCGGTATACTGCTGCGATGCTTCATGCGCACTTTCAGCGTCTATTATTTCACCCGTACCATGATCAACATTAAGTTCTAGCTCATTTTTCAATGCTTTATTACACACTGAATAGATAAAGTCATGAACATAACGGCCTTGATGAAAACGCACTTCATGCTTAGCCGGATGCACATTAACATCAACCTCATGAAAATCAAGTTTCAAAAATAACACGAATGCTGGGTAAGCATCGCTAGGCAGTAAGTCGGCATAAGCTTGACGAATAGCATGATTAATTAACTTATCACGCATCATGCGCTCATTAACATAGCTATAACTTAAGTCATTTTGGTTACGATAAAAGCTAGGTTGCGCAATCCAGCCATGTAAATGTAGCCCCTCGTGCTCACAATCAACTTCAATGGCATTATCAATAAATTTTTGGCCACAAACCTGGGCAACACGTTTACTGCGTTGAATTGACGAATTAGCGACACGAAATTGCTTAACGACTTTATGGTTATGAGTAAGAACGAAAGTAATATCAAAATGCGCTAAGGCGATACGCTTAATAACTTCTTCAATATGAGCAAATTCTGTTTTTTCAGTACGTAAAAATTTTCGTCTCGCCGGGGTGTTAAAAAATAAATCACTAACATCTATGGTAGTCCCCTTAGGGTGAGCCGCAGGCTTGACCGACACCGCCATATCACGTCCTTCGGCGTTCGCTTGCCATGCCGAGCTTTGTAATTCAGGTTTCGAAGTCAAGGTTAAACGAGCAACGGAGCTAATACTAGCAAGAGCCTCACCACGAAACCCCAAACTACTAATGGCTTCCAGATCATCAAGATCTTTAATTTTACTGGTGGCATGTCGGCTCAACGCTAAAGCTAATTCATCTTTAGCAATGCCCTTACCATCATCACTAATACGAATTCGCTTTGCGCCACCTTTTTCGATATCAATTTTGATCATTGTCGCACCAGCATCAATACTGTTTTCAACCAGCTCTTTGACGACAGAAGCCGGACGTTCAACAACTTCGCCTGCGGCAATTTGGTTAGCGAGGCGAGCTGGTAAGATTGCAATGGTCATACGAGGATTAATCTGCCTGTGGTATTTTTAATGTTTGGCCAATTCTGACAACATTAGATTTGAGATTGTTAGCCGACTTTAATTGATTGACTGAAATTTTATAACGTTGTGCAACAACAGACAGTGATTCTCCACTGCTAATTTTATGCTCTCGGACACGTGCTTTAGCAACGAGTGTGCCATCAGGTGCATTATGAGCAAAGTAATCATCAATTGCGGTATATATTGCTTTCGCCAACTTCTGCTGATGCTGAGTGTTGTTTAAACGCTTTTCTTCTTGTGGATTAGAAATAAAGCCGGTTTCAATTAATACTGATGGAATATCTGAAGATTTCAACACGGCTAAACTCAAACGTTCAGGTTTCTTTTTATGTAGTTTCGTTACTTTTTTCAGTTGCTTAACAACATGTTCAGCAAAGTCATAGCTGCTCGCCATGGTGTATTCTTTCTTCATATCGGCCAGTGCTATAGCTAAGTTATTATCCTTAGTATTTCTAATGGTTTCTCCGGCACCGCCTAATAGCTCGGAATTTTTTTCTCGATTCTCGATCCAACGAGTAAATTCTGAATCTGCACGACGAGTTGCTTGTACTAATACAGAGGCACCATTAGGTTTGGACGATGTAAAGGCATCCGCATGGATAGAAATCAGTAAATCCGCCTTAGATTTTCTTGCTAATTCGGTTTTACGATTGTGGTCAACATAGTAGTCGCCGCTGCGGATCATCACCGCTTTTAGCCCTGGTTTTTTATCGATTAAATCAGCCAGTTTTTGTGCTATTTTTAATGTAACACGTTTCTCGTAAGTACCTGCCGCGCCGATAGAACCGGGATCTTCACCGCCATGACCGGCAACAATCGCAATAACAATATCGCGTTTACCTTGGTTGTTATCATGCTTCTCAATATGCTGGCTTTTTTTATCATAGAGATCAATGACCAAACGATCACCATATTGCCCTGCCGGTGCCAGTGGAAAAACCGAAATTCTAAAGTCTTCAGCTAATTCAAGCACTAAACGTGTACTGCCTTTTGTTTTTGAAGTACTGGTACGAATTTTTTTTACTCGACGATCAGCATTAATCGCCGACATCAAGGCAGCATTATTCTTACTATTTTTAAAATCTATCACTAAGCGGTGAGGCGACTGTAAAGGGAAATATTTAAAATCAGGCTTTCCACTGAGGTCAAAAACAATACGGGTATTTTCTGGCGCCGGCCATATCCGCACACTATCAATACTATTACTGGCATAAGTAACAGCCACTAAGCCGAAGCAAAGCACAAATACAGTCAGTGATTGTTTTATATAACTCGCTAAACGCATTAAATTTATTACCTCTACAAAGACACTACTTGAAATAACTCATTTACTGGTTATTTTTCTAATTATATTTTTCAACTGTACTGCACGCCATACGCACCCACTATCGATATTTAGTATTGACTACTTCACTAACCTCGACAATAAACGCTCACCTAAAGCCGTTTTAGCGTGCAAAAGAATTTGTCGTTGCTCGTCATGGTAGGCTAAATCTATAATTATATCTGGTGCGGGTAACATACCTTGACCTTTTTCAGGCCACTCAATAAAACTGCAACTGCTATTATTAAAATAATCCCGAATACCCATGTATTCTAATTCTTCAGCATCAGCTAAACGATATAAATCAAAATGATAGACTTGCCACTCAGGTAAATCATAGGGTTCAACTAAGGTATAGGTTGGACTTTTAACATGACCTATATGCCCCATCCCTTGTACAAAGCCGCGTGTTAAGGTGGTTTTTCCTGCCCCGAGATCGCCATTTAAAAAAACAACAACCCCTTGTTTCAGTTCGTTTTTTACAATATCAGCGAGTTGATTTCCCATGGCTATTGTTGCCAATTCATCTGCTAATATAAAACTTTGTTTTATCGTAAAATCATTCATCGTATCGTTATTACTTCTAAAGTATCGCATCTATAGCGTAATTACCATTGGTTAATTAGCCGTTGAATTTCGGGCGCTAAATCACTCGCCAACAAGCCTATTTGACCATGCTTTTGGGCAATAATATCAGCTGCAAGGCCATGAATATAGACACCTAAGCGTGCGGCACTCAATATATCACCCGTTTGTAAAATTAGCGCGCCAATGATACCACTGAGTACATCACCCATTCCACCACTTGCCATACCCGGATTACCGGTACTATTAATCCAAGTGATATTGCCATCAGATATCAATGTACCCGCACCTTTAAGCACGCATATACCACCATATTGTTGAGCAATTTTTTTCACCGCTGAAAAGCGGTCCGCTTCAATTTCTGCTATCGAACAAGCCAATAAAGCTGCTGCTTCCCCTGGATGAGGGGTTAATATCCATTGACTATTTTTTGATGGTTTTTCTGCCAATAATCTTAAAGCATCAGCATCGATAACTTTAGGCTGAGGTAATTGAATAACAAAATCAAATAACGCTAGTGACCAAGTATCTTGCCCTAAACCAGGCCCCAGTATAATGCTTTTGGCTTTCTCAATAACTGGCGAACAACTCAAGGCCTGTACTGAATTTGCTGCTATCATCAATTCAGGTCGTCGAGTCAATAGGGTTGTCCGAGACATTTCATGGCAACAAACGCTAACCAGTGATGCACCTGAACGCAATGCTGCTTCAGCGGCTAAACAAATTGCCCCTGTATAAGCATGGCTCCCTCCTACCGCCAATAACAATCCAACATGCCCTTTATGACTGCAAGGTAGACGTGGGGGTATGACCGGTAAATTTTTCTTGTTTTGTACAAAGCAAACCGCTTTAGTTACCTGAGCTAATGCCTGATTAATACCCAAAGGTTCTAGCTGTAAATTACCAACATAATTCGCCGCTTGTCCGCTTAATAAACCTTGTTTATAAGCTATCAGTGTAACCGTTAATGTTGCCTTTACTGCTACTGTCGATACTGTACCTAAGTCAGCATTAAGGCCTGAAGGTACATCGACGGATACCCGAGGACAAGGCACATTATTGATCTCTGAGATTAATTGCAGGTATGACGACGATAACGATCCATTAAAACCAATACCAAATAAGCAATCTATTAGTAAATCTCCTTGAAAATTTTTAACTGCTTGTTGAATTGATTCAACATCCCGATAAAAAGTTATGTTTACTGGGCAATCGTCAAGTTGATTAAGTGCCTGTTGAGCATTATCAACAATTGATTCTCTCATACCATTAACCAGAACGGTTACCGCTAGGCCTGCCTGGTGCGCCAATTTCGCGATAATATAACCATCACCGCCATTGTTACCTTTGCCGCAAATAATCACTAGCTCGCGAGCCGTAGGATATTTAGCTAATATTTGTTGGAAAACAGCCGTTCCAGCCCGTTGCATTAATTGCCATAAGTTAATCCCTATCACTTGCGCTGCATCAGCTTCATAGCGCTGTAGTTGATTAACCTTATAAGCATGATGTGTTAAACTTGTCGACACTTGCAATACCACCTTATCGTTTGAACATTCGGCTACCATGACTACACCTGCTATTAACTATCAAGATTTAACAGAAAAAATCAAGCTTTGGGGTCAAGAACTTGGTTTTTCACAAGTAGGCATCAGCGATGTTGACTTATCTAAACATGAAGCCGCGCTAACACGCTGGTTAGAAAATGATTATCACGGCAATATGGATTATATGGCGCGTCATGGTTTAATGCGAGCAAGAGCGCCTGAGCTAGTAGAGGGTACCCTTAATGTGATCAGTGTTCGCATGGACTACTTACCCACTGACGCCAAATTTGCGCGCATTTTAAAAAATAAAGACCATGCCTATATCAGTCGCTATGCATTAGGACGCGATTACCACAAACTCATGCGTAAACGTCTAAAGCAACTCGGTGAAAAAATTAAAGCCCATTGTGAAAACTTTAATTACCGTCCTTTTGTTGATTCTGCCCCCATACTTGAAAGGCCGTTAGCAGAAAAAGCTGGTTTAGGCTGGGTAGGTAAACATTCCTTATTGATCAACAAACAAGCAGGCTCATGGTTTTTTCTCGGTGAGCTACTCGTTGATTTACCGTTAATACCTGACACTAAGCCAGAAAACGATTGCGGCACTTGCGTCGCTTGTATAAAAATTTGTCCAACACAAGCTATTGTCGAGCCTTATGTTGTTGATGCGAGACGTTGTATTTCCTACTTAACAATAGAATTACGTGATGCTATTCCTGTCGAGTTTAGACCGTTGATCGGCAATAGAATTTATGGTTGTGATGACTGCCAACTGATTTGTCCATGGAATAAGTTTGCAAAACTTGGCAGCGAAGATGATTTTAAGCCTCGACAAAATTTAGATAATATTGCTTTACTGACATTATTTGCTTGGGACGAGAAAACATTTCTAAACAAAACCGAAGGTTCACCCATTCGTCGTATTGGTTTTCAATGTTGGCAACGTAATATTGCCGTTGCGTTAGGTAATGCCAATTTTTCAGTGCAAAATAGCGAGGCATTAACCGAGAAGCTTAACAACGCAGAGCCAATGGTCGCCGAGCATATTGAATGGGCACTCGCTCAGCAAAAATTAAAGCAACAAGCATTAAATAAAGATAAAAATTTACGTTTAACTGCACGGTTAATTCGCTCGGTTGAAAAAGGTATGCCGCGTGATGCCTAAGTAATACCAAGCGCTTTAAATTATACGTTTAATTGCTGCCATTTCGTAGCCAAATCAGCAAAAACAGTGGCACTTTTACCTTCCAAGTTTAAAGATGTTAACTTAGCAAAAATATTGTCAACTAACGTTATATGCTCGGGTTCGTCTAACCCTTCTTGCTTAATTTTCATCAATATTTTTAATTGGCTAAAGAGCAGTTTGACATTATCTGGGTTAATTTTTAATGCTTGTTCAACAGTATTAAGTGCCGGTAAAAAGCGGTTTTTTTGGAAATGCTCAACCGCCATGGTGTTAAGCTTTTTAGCACTAAAGTGCACTTCTTCACGTTCTTGGGTTTCCTGAGCGATATAGCGTCTAACCACCTGACTATTTAAGCTATCTCCAGAAATCTGATTCTTTATCGCTTCAAGAAGCAACACAGCATCTTCACGCATACCCAGTTCATGTAACACTTTGACTCGATCTAAATTATCTTCTAACACCGTACTTGGCTTAAGTGACATATGATTTTCAACCAATTTTTTCGCTTTATCTGGTTCATCCCTTACATTATGCAATCTCGCTTTAACAACTAATAATTGTTGCTTAAAAAAGCTCGCATCTTCACGATCGCGTTCCAACTGATTAATATAACGTTCGGTCTGCTGCAATATCGCATCTGCACTTTCATCGGGGGTTGAACAAACCAGATCTATACCGGCTCTAATCACATTAAGTATCAGCTCTGGTGAGTCATGAATAGAGTTTTTCGCTTGTTGTGCAATATTGCGGGTCGCTAAAAACTGTCCTTTATAATCATGAGTTAACCGTGCTAAATCCCATGATTTCTTATTACGTTCAATATTTCTCGGCGCCAACTCCATGGCTTTTTTAATTTCTTCATAAGCTTGCTGATATTGCTCTTGTTCGATGAAATATTGTGCCATCATATCGTGAGCACCAAACCGTGTTTCAGGCTTATTAACTAAGTTTTTTAGCATGTCACTAATTTCATCTAAACGCCCTTGCTTTAGCAAGGCTTTTGCATAGCCCAAATAGACCCAAGAATACTGGTATTTCTTCAATAATTGACGATAAAAAACTTCCGCTTCTTCAAATTCAAGTAATGAAATGTATGACTCACCTTTAATACGGTTAATATTAGGGAAAAAATGCGCTAGCTTTTCATTTTGCAGGTGCCTATCAGCAAAGTAGATGGCTTTAGCATAGGCTTTTTTGTCAATTGCACTATTAATATTAAACAGCACTTGTTTGATTTTTAAGGTCGAAATTAAACGTGTACGAACCTTTTTTACCGCTAGGGGTTTAGTCCAAAAATCATCAGGTTGTAATTCGATAATAGAGTTGACTAAGGATTCATTGGTTTCAGTACTAAGAAAAATCAATACTGTGGTTTTAGTGACATGACCTTTAAATTTCAGTTCTTCTAATAGATGAAAGCCATCTTTATCACTTTTAACATTAAATGCACAAATGATAATATGAAAGTGCATTTCATCACACAACCTAAGTCCATAATAAGAGTTTTGTGCACAACGTACCTCTTTAATGCCAAGGGCAAATAGGCTTTCTTTTAAAACGCTATGCACCAATAAATTATCATCGATAATCAACACATTAAGTTTATCTAGCTGCGCTAAGGTATTTTTTTCAACCTCTTCCATTATTCACCCTGTTGACCATAATCCTAGGCTACTATTTTCCTAGCTGTTGTTGACGCTGCTGGCATTGATTAAGTACTGATTTTTTACCTGTGACATCAAGTTTTCGCCATGCCATAATCTCATCAATATGGCGAAAACAGCCTAAGCAAATATCAGCCTCATTTAAGCAACAATTACGCACACAAGGACTGGCAATATCATCCTCAACATTGTCTATTGGCTGGTGGTATTTAACGCTCATATCGATTCTGCAAACTCAGTTAATTGCTCTAGGCATAGTGTGAGATGATATAGCTGTGCTTGCAATGGTTCTTTTTGCTGTTCTGACAATAGTTGACCGGGAAGCGTTGCATTGTCAGGTTGCTTGCTTAACATTTGGTTTAGGACCTGCTTAAACCCTAAGCAATTCGTTAATAAAGACTCTGCAGCAATTACCTTTGCTAGTATAGTCAAGGATTTTAAAGACTGTAAAGCTAAGTGATAATTTTGTTGTGCTAAGGCATGATGCAAAGCGAGTGCATTAGCATGAATATCAAGTACATATTCATCTAACATAAAAGCCGCTAACGCTGCAGAACCCTGATTATCAGCATATTGAACTAAATCAAACGCATCATTTGACATGGTTTCTTGTTGCGCTCCCTCAGATGTATGAAGCCGTGGCACAATCTCAGCTATAGCTGGTTTTTTAACAACATAGTTCAGGTTGGAGGGAGCCTGTTCAACGACATTACTATTTTCAATTGCTTTACCTTGTGCTTGTGCTGTAATTAAGCTGTCCTCAGGCAAAGCCATGCTGTTATCGACTTTTAACCAAGGCGATAATTGCTCTGTTAACGTTTCAATGTCAAACACCGACGTTATTTCACCACTATACCAAGCTTTTGGTAGCTGCAAGCGACTAATATCAGTTCTATTGTTATCATCATCTAATAACGAAAAAACACCGCGAGCGCTTATAGAAGACGCTTCTATCGTTAGTTGTGTCGGTAAAAACTCACTTATGACCACGAAGTAACGTCCCGACTGCCACAAGCTATCCAAACGCTCTTGCTGAGATACCAAAGTAATTTCCAGTCCAAGCCATTGCAATATTCTGATCAATGTCTGATGTTTGCTCAACACAGTTATGCCGAGCAAAACCTCTACCTGTGTTGAGACAAATTTAAAAGCTGAAAAACTTTCCGGCCCAAGCAAGACATTCATCTGCTTTGTATTATTTCTCAACTGAGCAACACTAGCTACTAGCTCTTGAGCAAACCAAGGTAAATTACAGTTACTGAATAATCCCCTGCTTTGCAATACATTACAGTCAAAGGGTTGAATAACCAATATTTTGGGTTGTAGCTTCACAGGTAGAGTTGCTAAGTGCTGGGTAACTAAATCATAGTCAGAAGCATAGACTTCCGGCGACAAAATAATGATATCAACACGATGATTGGTTAAATGCTTAATGCTTATTTGTCGTTGAAATAAGGACAGGTCTTGCATCGTTTCAACAACAGCTTTGCTATTGATAAATTGCTGACAAATTCTTGCACGGTTATTTTTATCTGTTGCAATAACTAAAATCGCGCATTTAGTCAGCTTCACCGAGACATCATGGTCATTTTGCTCAAGCTCTTCAATAATTGCTAAAGGTAATTGAAAAGAAAATTTCCCTGCTAATTCTAGCTGCTGACTGACTTTATCGCTGACATTAAAAACTAGCTGCAAGTCACGTAGATAAACTTGGCTGCTGATATCAACATCAATGCTTTTTTCATCGTCATTGGCTAATTGCTCAATAACTTGAAATAACGGCTTGGTATGCGATGTATTATTAACTTGAAAGCTCACTTGTACTATTTGCTGAGCGCTATTAACATCAATAACCTGAACATCTACCACAAGCTCAACACCACGCTGCTCAGTCAGCATACACTGGCATGTCGTATCAATCATAGCTTGAAATAGTTCACTTTCAAGCGTGACTAAACTCGTAACATTATCAGCAATATTTAAATAAATAACATTATTATTGGCCCGTTGTCGTAAACTAGCGCTGAACAAAGCCGTATGCATCTCATTGCTAAAGTTCACCGTTGAGAGGGTCAAGACAAAGTCATCTCGACGTAATTGGGCGCTAATTTTTTGTTGCTCACTCCAACAGAGTAATTGCAGTAATTGTTGATAGGCGTACTGCTCATCACCACTTACTAACGACAACATTTGCCTGTACTGCATAGCGGCACTTATCTGCTCGATAATATGTTGAAAGCTTGCCATAGTTGCCAGCTTGTCTGCCTGATTTTGCTGCTGAAGTTGTCGTCGCAATTGACTATTTTCATCTTTAATGAGTCGATAGGTTTCGGCATTAGATAAACTACCGCACCATGTGCCATCAATATATTCAATAGTTAGCTCGACAGCCTTTCCTTGTTTGCTCATTAAGGATGCTTTTTCAACACTGTGATGATCTTTAGCTCGTCGAGCAATTGACAGAATAACGCGAACCTCGGCTCGGCTGAAACAATGACGCCAATGTTGAGTGGTGAAGTCCACAGCTAAGAGTTTGCATAGTTGCTGTTGTTTTTTCTTTGACTCTATCGGCAGCTGAAAAAAAATATAGCCACTATGTTGAGACATAGCACCGACATATTTTTGATATTGTTGCCGTTGCTCTTGAAAATCAGTTTCACTGTGTTCAGGACGAAAAAGCTGCTTAATATAAGTTATAATTTCTGTAACTTCATGGCTGGGTATTGGCGTCAGTACTTCACCTTTCAGGACTAATGTTTTTACTGCAGCAATACTTTGCGCACCACTATGCTTTATTTTTTTTCGTATACTGAATAAGGCCATGATAAAAAAAACGACAAGCAGACAAAAGACAGCAATCACAATCCAAATAGTGTCCTTAGCCTGCAAACCTATATTAGCTTGTGATGACCAAACACTCAGTTGTCGCTCAAGCAATGAAGATTTAAGTGCTGGAATAATGAGTGTTTTATCAAGTAACGGCATCAGTTCAGCTTTTTGTTGAACTAATTCAGCTTGTAAAGTGTTTACCCTACGAAGCTGCCCCCGCCATTTAGCAAAAATACTCTGTTCACTAAACAACAAGGCATATAACACGGAAGATTGTTCGAATAGCGAGTTTTCTTGCTGATTTTTATCGACAATATTTGCTTCATTCGCCAACCATTGTTTTATTTCATGATTGGTTTCTTGCTGTATGTAATCAAAATTAATCAAGTCATATTGAAGATCAAGTTGATTAAACATCAGTAAAGCATTAATGAGAGCTTGCCGGAACTGACGATTAGTATCTAAGTTACTCACCAAATCACTTAGTGCCTTCGCGCGTATGGCAGTGACTCGATCCGTCAAGTTATCTTGCGTTATTTGTCGGTACAATTCTTGTTGCTGCTGGCTCTGCCTCACAATTACGGCCGATAAACTGTCAGCAACTAGTGTTAATTGTATGATTGCATTGTCTTTAAGTTGATTATTTCGTCGCTCACTATCGGCTATGCTTCGTACATTTTCAGCTTGCATTTGCAGACGCTGCGTTAACCGTACAATTAATCGTCGATTATTGCGACTTAAGACAGAGATATTTTTTAACTTATCATTAAGTATTTGGTAATGCTCACTAAGTTTTGTCGCATACTTACTATCAATCAACTCATTAAGTAGACGCTCATGCCCAATCAACAACAACTGCCGCTGATTATACTTTTCAATCGTCGGTAATTGCTGGTACTTAACAACAGCTAAGTCTTGCTCGTATTGAAAGTAAAGTGCGCCCCCTACAAAACAAAGTAAGAAGAAGCTCAAGCCCAATAACAAAAAGCGGCCTGAAAGCTGACGGTATAACGGCAGTGTTGAATCCATGAATGAGGTAAAATCCTAACAAGTCAAAGTAGTTTATTTAGCCAAATAACAATAAGGTAAGTATTTTAAATACTCGCCAGTTATTTGAATATATAACAGTCTATGGATTTCACTTCAATTAGCAACGATTAATCAGTAGGCCTAGCCATTTACTCATTGCTCTCATCATTAAAGCCAAAGTGGATATCAACATCTGCACATTCAAAGTTAATCCGAGCAATACTTTTCAAAAGCTCGGCAGCTATGAATGGATGACAAAAGACGCTGACAGGCCCTTAAATAACATTATTGAGTAAATAGCTTAATCCAGGTTATTTAGCTTTTTTTGTTACCCAAGCCCAGCTCATGATGCACACTATCGGCTGTTGACCTGACTCATCAGTGATGGTTACGACAATGTCCATATTGCCTTTTTCTTGTTTCAGCTCGAAAATTTGTGATTCAGAAATACTCGCAATAGCGGTTAAATCACCTTGCATTCGACGCTGGTAGTGAATGGTCATTGACTTTAATAAAGGCAGAGCAGTATCAGGTAGGTTCAGGCCAAAAACGATACCCGTTGCTGACTCCGCTAATAGTGCAGCGGCAATTGCATGTACGCCACCAATATGATTTTGTACTTTTTTATGGTTTTTCATCAGCAATTTAACTTGCTGCGGTTTTATATCAACAATAATAACTTTGGACGTGCGAGCATATTTGACCTGAGAACAGAATAATTGTGTAAATAAAAACGAATGACTAAATTTCGGTAGTTTCTTAATAGTATTAATGGCCCGACTAAAGCGATTACCCATAAAAGTCCTTAAGAGAAAATAATGCGGTAGACCTAGAGTGCAATACACTGGTTAGACCTACTAGGAATTTATAAAAAAAAGATACAATGCATCTTTTTATTACATTACTGCAAACTAAGATTAAAGCTTAAAAAAGTGTTGCTGATAAACCTTGAGTTCCGCAATAGATTCACGAATATCATCTAAGGCTAAATGCGCGCCCGTTTTAACCACTTTATCAAGCACTTCTGGCTGCCATCGCCGCGCCAGCTCCTTTATGGTGCTGACATCAAGATTACGGTAATGAAAATAGTCTTCAAATTCTGGCATGTACTTATTAAGAAAACGCCGGTCTTGCCCTATACTGTTACCGCACATGGGTGACTTACCTTTTGTAACATAAGGGGTTAAAAAAGCTAAAGTTTCAGTGCTCGCTTGTGTTAATGTCGTGACGCTCTCGCGACATCTTTGTGTTAAACCAGAGCGACCATGATGCTCAATGCACCACTGGCTCATATTTTCTAGCACATCGTCACTTTGATGAATGGCAAAAACAGGTCCTTCTGCCAATATATTAAGCTGACTATCGGTGACTATAGTAGCGATCTCTAAGATAACATCTGTGCTGGGTTCAAGGCCGGTCATTTCCAAATCTAACCAAATTAAATTGCTATCATTAGCGCTCATTGTTTTTCCTATCTCAATTAGTCTTCATCATGCTAACCTCTTGAAGCAAACAAATCTTGTCAGCTGTTGTCAGTAAGGCGCGATTACACATGCATTTAAATCATGCTTAAGTATATAATACGTGAGAATGTAGCACGATTGAATTTATTTGTAATTTGCTCAGGTAAGTTATCATAGTAATATAGAGTCGAAATAAAATGAGAATAATTTGTGGCTAAAGCCAAAAAACTAACCAAAGGTCAAGCACGGCAGATCAAAGCTAACCAAAGTAAAAAGTTACGCAAATCTACTGAAAAAGTGCAATGGCAAGATGATGAACTTGCTGCCGCCGAAAATGGTGTTGTCATCAGTCGTTTTGGCCAACATGCTGATGTCGAAAGTAGTGATGGTGAAATTTTCCGGTGTAATTTACGTCGCAGTATTAGCTCTTTAGTCTGTGGAGATAAGGTACTTTGGCGCAAAGGCAAAGAAACCCAACATAGTATTTCTGGCGTAATCGAAGCCGTGCACGAGCGAGATTCAGTACTGAGTCGTCCCGATGTTTATGACGGCGTTAAACCCATTGCCGCTAATATTAGCCAAATCCTCATTGTTTCATCAGTATTACCAGCCTTTAATGCTGATATCATCGATCGCTATTTAGTTGCCGCTGAACAAACCGGTATCACGCCAGTTATTTTATTGAATAAAGTCGACTTACTCGATGATAGCAATCGTGATGAAATCGAAAAACAACTGAATATTTATCGTAATATCGGTTATCAGGTTACTTATGTTAGTAACGAAACAGCTGAAGGCATTAGCGAATTAAAATTACAGCTCAGCCAACATACCAGTATATTTGTCGGTCAATCTGGTGTCGGGAAATCAACACTTACTAACACCTTAATGCCTGAATTAGGGGTGGTGACTAAAATAGTTTCAGAAAACTCAGGGCTTGGGCAACACACAACAACCGTGGCTCGATTATACCACTTTGAACAAGGTGGCGATCTTATCGATTCACCTGGTATCCGCGAATTTGGTCTGTGGCACTTATCACCAGAGCAAGTCAGTAGTGGCTTTATCGAATTTGATGAGTATTTAGGCACTTGCAAATTCCGAGATTGCAAACATCAAAGTGATCCTGGCTGTGCCTTAGTCGCAGCAAAAAATGCCGGTAAAATTCACCCCGAACGCTTAGCCAGCTTCCAAAAGATATTAGCCAGTTTAGGTGATAACACCTTAACGTCACGCTTTAATGATTAAACTGTAAAAACGAAAAAATTAAGGAAAAATAGTGTTAATTAATAAATTAAAAATCGCTTTGCAATACCTGATGCCAAAACACGGAATTTCAAGACTTGTAGGTAAGTTTGCTGCCGCCGAAGCAGGCTGGCTCACGACTAAAGCTATCAGTTATTTCATTAAAGCTTATGATATTAATATGGCTGAAGCTAAGCTAAAAAATGCTACTGACTTTAAAACTTTCAATGATTTTTTTACTCGCGAACTTGAAGATGGTGCCCGCACTATTCTTCAGGATGACAGCACCATTTGTTATCCTGTCGATGGCGCTATTAGTCAGCAAGGTCCTATTGAACAAGGGCAGCTTATTCAAGCAAAAGGCTTTAATTACAGCCTGGTAACCTTACTTGGTGGTGATAAAAACACTGCCGCACCATTTCAAGACGGTGAATTTTCATGTATTTATTTAGCCCCGAAAGATTATCACCGTATTCATATGCCAGTCACGGGTACTTTACGTGAAATGATTTATGTCCCTGGCGATTTATTTTCAGTTAACCCCTTAACCGCCAATAATGTACCGAACTTATTTTCCCGTAATGAACGGGTAGTCGCTATTTTTGACACTGAGCAAGGTGCTATGGCAATGGTACTAGTCGGTGCTACTATTGTCGCGAGTATTGAAACGGTTTGGGCTGGCACAGTAACCCCCCCCGCTGGCAAAGATGTCTTTCGTTGGCAGTACCCTACAACTGGCGCGAGTGCTATAACCTTAGAAAAAGGTGCCGAAATGGGTCGATTCAAGTTAGGTTCAACGGTTGTCACCACCTTTGCACCTAATATGGTGAGGTTTAATCAACAAGCAGGACCTGAAACCGTCACTCGTCTTGGCGAACATTATGCCGATTTATTAAATCCCATGACAAGTAATTAAGTCGTGCTTGATGACTGTCATTCTTAGCCATCTAGGCAATAGAAAATGCTAGTAATTGCCCATAGAGGTGCTAGCGGTGAGTTTGCTGAAAACTCACTTTTAGCATTTCAACAAGCAATATTACAAGGCTGTGATGGTATCGAGTTTGATGTGCAATTTCATCAAGCCAGCGGTGAATTTATTCTCCTGCATGATAGTTACCTGTACAACGGTGCCGCGAAAGTTCACTTTAATCAATTGCCACTGGCTGAACTTATCAGTGCTAGATATAATATCTGTACGCTAAATCAAGCTTTAAAGTGTATCAACACTCAGTGTTTGATAAATATGGAATTGAAATCTGTCGCGCAAGGCACTCAGCTTGCTAATGAAATGCAAATGCTTATAGCATTACTGCGAAACGCAGAGCTGAATAATGAAATCACTTACTCACAAATCATTATTTCTTCTTTTAATCATCATACTCTTACCTATGCCGTTGAGCATCTACCCAAAATCACTACAGCAGCATTAATTGCCTGCTGCCCAATTGATTATGCTAAGTTTTGTATCAAGCTAAAAGTTAAACTGTTAAACCTTACTATTGACTGTCTCAATACTGAAATCGTTAATGACGCTCACCGTCGTGGCCTGAAAGTTTGGGTTTATACGGTAGATAACCCTGAGCAAATCAAACAGTGTTTACAATACCAAGTGGATGGTATTTTCAGTAACTTTCCACACCGTTCACGCCAAGTTATCTCATCAGTTAACGAATATCAGCAAAACCCTGAATAACTATAACTTTTAATTTTTTTTGCTAATTAATCAAAACAATTTTGCAATTACTATTGCTCATTTATTCATCTCAAGCTAGGATGGTCGGAATAATATACGAGCATATTCGTATGATAATTCTGAAAATATTCGCCTTAAGGAATCTCAATGTCACGAGATAAATCAGATATTAAACCAACGGAAGCAGAGCTAACGTTACTTAATATCCTTTGGAAAATGGGACCTGCCACGGTTCGACAAATTCATGAAACAGTTAGCCAAACTCAAAAGACGGGCTATACTACAGTACTGAAAATATTACAAATAATGCACGAAAAAGCCTTGGTTATTCGTGATGAAAGTAATCGAGCACATGTTTATGCTCCGGCGAATAGTGAGAGGGTCACACAATCGTCTTTATTGAAAGATTTAGTCTTAAAAGCATTTGGCGGTTCAACCTCAAAGTTGGTGATGCGTGCTTTAGATAACTCGACAAGTAAAGAAGAAATTGAGGATATTAGACAGTTACTCAATGAGCTAGAGCAACAATCATAATCAATTAAAACTCAAAGGTAATTCAAACTATCCATGATGCAGGAAAGCTTAATAAATAGTCCATTATTAGCTGGTTTAGCCATCACTCTTATCCATTTTTTATGGCAAGGAGTTTTGGTTGCATTAGTATTAAAAATATTACTGTCATTAATCTCCTATAAAAAGTCTCAATTACGCTACGCGCTAAGCTCTATGGCGATGCTAGCCAATTTAATTTTACCTGCCGTCACATTTTTTATTATTTACGATATTGAATACCGGCAAGTAGCCAACTTTGTACATGCATTGCCACTGGTAGATCAAAGTCTTTACCTAGAGCAGATACAAGCAAATGTTTGGTATATTGAATGGCTGGAATATTTACCAGTACTTGCCATGCTTTGGCTTGCTATTGTTTTCACACTTGCGCTTAAGTTAACCATCGAGCTATACAATGTGAACAAACTACCAACTCAAGGTTGCACGACCGTTGATTTAGCGCTGCAAGTTCGTTTTGAGGGCTTAATCAATAAAGTTGGGCTATCAAGAAAAGTAGTCTTATTAGTCTCTAGCAAAACCAATGTGCCAATGGCTATAGGTTGGCTAAAACCGATAGTACTTATTCCTTTTAGTATGCTTTCGGGATTATCACCACAACAACTAGATATGCTATTACTGCATGAACTAGCCCATATTCGACGCCATGACTATCTGGTTAACTTTCTACAAACTCTGGTTGAAATTCTTTTATTTTTTCATCCTGCCGTGAGTTGGGTTTCCAAACAAATGCGCAATGAAAGAGAATACTGTAGCGATGATATTGCCGTGCAGCATAGTGGTAGTCCACTTGCCTATGCACATACCTTGGCTGACACCGCATCGTTATGCCAAAAACACCGTCACCACACCATTCCTAATATGGCTATGGCGGCCTCTGGTGGTGATTTAAAACAACGTGTTATGAGATTATTAGATCAACAACATTGTACAAAAAGCACCGATTCAGGCAAATGGTTAGCATCTTGCACTGTATTGCTCGCTATTGTTTTTCTATTTTCTAAATACTCATTGACTTTGCCGATCATTGATTTGCAATCGGGCAGTATTTCAATTCAAAATTCACCTAAAACACTCAGAGAAAGTTTAATAACTTATGCGCCTTTAACTTTTCAACCGGTCCAATCTAATACCTCTCTTGCAAGCCAACTATTAGCTATTGAGGATTCAAATAACCGTCAAGAATCTATAGCAAACAGCCGTGATGTTTCACTTCAGCAGGCAATAAAAAAAGATAACGCTTTTACAGTAAAAGCACCTTTAGATAAATCTAAGCCGACTAATGAGCACAAAACCACAGCTTATTATAATGAACTGCCGATTGTTCGAGCCAATACAGACACTAAAAAGAATACCAACCAGCACCATGCAGAGTTAACGAGTCAAACACACACCAGTGATAACCTTAATAGCAATAGCCGACGAACAAAGTCAATGTCCGAAATTGCATTCGAACGAACAGATTCAAAAAATACGACAATAAAAGCAAATCCCTACGCGCAGCAACTTGCTTCATTGTTAACCGAACCTAAGGTGTCTCAATATGATAAAATAGCTGCGTTAAACAAAACTCATGATGGCATCGACCAACAGTCATCAGTGAACCAGATAAACAAGAACGGACCTAATCAAGCCATGCTAGCTGATAAAGCCAGCAAGGTATTAAAACTCAACCCGACAAATATTGCCGCTAAGTTAATCAGCTCTGTTGAACCTAAATATCCTTCTTCTGCGAAAAGAAAAGGCATAGAATTAGAAATTATGGTCAAGTTCAACATCGATAAAAACGGTTTAGTAAAAGATCTGCAGTTTGAAAGTAAAAGCAGAAGTAAAGCAAGTTACTTCCGTAACACCATCCGTAACGCCATGGAAGAATGGCGCTTTCTACCGGCCAAAAAAAATGGCCAAGTGGTAGAAAGCAAAATGTCTAAAATATTCTCATTTAGCCTATTAAGCTAAACTCAGGCTTATCAACCTCGCCCTTTATGCTGTTGTATTTTTGTGAACTTCTTTTGTTGTTCAGGCGTTAATACTTGCATAATTTCGTGATGAGTCTTAGCCTTTTGCATAGCCATCTCTTGAAAACTCGGTTGGTATTCTGCATAGATAGCTGCAAAGCTGTTTTCATCGAAATCACTTGCTAGCATCAATGATTCAACTTGCTTTTTAAAGCCAGCAAGCGGATCTTTTTGCTCTTGGCGCTTAGTTTTCATATTAGCGAAAATAGCTTTAAGCTTAATTTCCTGCTCTGAACTTAAAGCTAGTTTTTTAACTAAGCGATGAAAGTGCTTTTTCATTTTGTTATGATGCTTACCGTGTCCTTCACCCTTTTGGTGCTGGGCACTCGGATTATTTTCTTCATTTTTGTGACCAATAGCGTTCACATTAAGGCTAGTCATTGTCAGTGCGATAACAGCCATCGCAACATACGGTTTGATTGTTGAATATAGTCTTTGCATTTTCATAAATTGTACTCCTCAATTAATTCAACACCAGTATAAATTGCACAACGAAAAGAAACGCAAATCAACGTAAATGTTATGTAAAGATCTTAAAAAGTCGTAAATATATACGCTATTATGGCAATAGATTATTAGCGGTTAACGAGAGCAACAATGAAAAAGCATAAACTTTTATTAATAGATGATGATAAAGAGCTCGCTGATTTACTATCTGATTACCTTGCGACAGAAGGTTTCGAATTAATTTGTTGCCATGATGGTATAACAGGCTTAGAAAAAGCATTTGATGATAATATTTCATTAATTTTATTAGATGTTATGATGCCCGGATTAACCGGTTTCGAAGTATTAAAAGCCCTCGGCGGTAATCATAAAACCCCTATTTTGATGCTGACCGCTAAAGGTGATAATGCCGATCGTATATTAGGATTAGAGCTAGGCGCTGATGATTACTTACCCAAACCGTTTCAACACCGTGAATTATTAGCACGAATAAATGCTATTTTACGCCGAATCAACATTGTGCAAAATAGTAAAGTAGCAAGCTCATCATTGAAAGTTAACGGCGTAATGCTTAATCATGCAACACGACAGGTTAGTTGTCATGATCAACAGATAGAGCTTACCGGTACTGAATACCAGATCATTGAATATTTAATGTCAAAGCCTGGCAGTATTGTCAGTAAAGATGAAATATCAGAGCAAGTACTCAAACGAAAGCTAAGCGCTTTTGATCGCAGTATCGATATGCATGTCAGTAATATTAGACGAAAACTGTTACCTTTTAGCCCAAATGACAAGCTTAAAACGATCCGGGGTGCCGGTTATATTTTCTTGGCAGGAGAGCTAGCGTAATGCTAAAACTTAGAGAGAAATTTTCTTCTATTGGTGCGAAATTATTTATCTGCTTTTGGTTAATTGTCATATTAACCATTGGCATCACTAGACTGGTTTCCGAACAATTTAGAACCAAAAGTTTTATTGCCCCTAGTCACCATTCCGATATAGCGAGAATTAAGCGACTTGACCTCTTAATTAAACGCAGTCCACCAAAAACGCCGCAGGCAACATTGAGTATTTTATCAAGAAAAGCAGATCGCGAATTACTGTTAAAAAATATGCAAACTAATCAAATACACTCATCAAAAAAATGGCAAATTGAAAACTTAAAAAATTTTTTGAGTGAAAACAATTTGGAAAGCCTCACGACGGTAAAGTTTGAATTTTATCGAATGACCGGCCCCTTAGCCTTTGATATTGCAGGTACACCTTATCAATTATTTCTTGCAAGCCGTGATCGAAAGCCTCCCTTTGGCGGTTTAATACAACATATTCCGACTTGGATACGTTTGGCTATTCCTATCATCATCAGTTCGATTTTACTTTGGTTACTCACTCGTTCGTTCACAAAACCACTGATAGCAATGCAAAAAACCGCCACCCGCTTTGGCGATGGCGAATTCAGTGCTCGCGTACCTTTAATTGCACAGCGCAATGATGAAATTGGTACTTGTGCAGCCAGCTTTAACTTAATGGCGGAAAAATTGGAACAAAATATTGGTTCTCATCAAAGACTTATGGCTGATGTTTCGCACGAACTTAGATCACCAATGACTAGATTACAAATTGCCCTAGGCTTGGCGCAACAAAAAGACATAGAGCAAGCGACGCTTCATAAGCATCTACAACGTTGTGAACTAGAAGTGGCTAGGCTCGATGAAATGATTGGCAATGTTTTATCTTTATCGCGTTTAGAGAACACCATAAGCCAAATGGAGTTAATGTCTGTCGACCTTAAGCAACTCTTAATACTTTGCATCGAAGATGCGCAATATATCGCCAATGAAAAATCTATTACCATTAACTTTCACAGTGAAAGCACGGCTTTAATCCAAGCAGATCCGACACTTTTATCCAGTGCCTTTAATAATATTTTGATTAATGCGGTAAAATATAGTCATGGCAACGATGAACTTAACGTCTACTTGAATAAAACAAATACTAATTTTATCATTGAAATTGTCGATACTGGCACTGGAGTTCCTGTCGATGATTTGCCTAAATTGTTTGAACCATTTTACCGAGTAGCGCAGGCACGCGATCGAGCCACCGGTGGTACAGGTTTAGGTTTAGCAATAGCCAAACAAGCTGTTATTGCCCATAATGGCATTATCAGTGCAAGCAACAATACAAATAATGGCCTCACTGTGACCATTAAACTACCGATAGAGAGTAGTAAAACACGACTTTAAGTATTGGCTAGTAAGTAACGGCTAGTTTTATTTTCTATTTATTGCCTTATAAGGATTAGCTCATTGACTAGCGCAGCAAACTTAGTAAGTAAGCGTGCACTCACTGCAGAAAAAATTGCCGCCATCGAAAAGTTTTGGCAATCTATCCACCAAGCCTCATTCACTACCGTTGATCAGGTTGATATTGCTTATGTCACTAATTTTACACGCCCTGATAAGCCTTACCTTGCGATTGTTCCCGGTCGTTCAGAAAGCTACTTAAAATATCAAGAATTAGCTTTTGATTTAGATGCTTTAGGCTATGACTGTGTGATTATTGATCATCGTGGCCAAGGGCTTTCTATGCGCTTAACAGCTAATCGTTTACAAGGCTATGTCGAGTGTTTTGATCATTACGCGCGCGACTTACATCAATTACTCAGTCAAGTTTTACCCGTAACGTATCCACAACATCAGCAAAACTCTTTTATGCTGGCACACTCAATGGGCGGTGCTATTGCGTTAAGATACCTTCAGATTTATCCTAACAATATCAAAGCATTAAGTTTAAGTTCTCCGATGATCGCTATCGCAAGTAATGGTCTGCCAACTTGGTTAGCTAAATTTTTAGTCACAACAGGCACGATAATAAATAATTGCCTGTCCAATACTCCGTGGTATTTTCTCGGACAAAGCGATAGCAATCTAAGTTCATTTGATGAAAACCGTTTAATGCACTCACAACCGCGTTTTCAACGTTTTCGTGATTTGTATCATCAACGCCCAGAGCTAAAGCTTGGAGGGGTGACATTTCATTGGTTGCAACAGGCAATGAAAAACACAGATAAACTATTCATTGACTTGAAAAAATTATCATTGCCAATACAGCTGATGCAAGCAGAGAAAGAGTGCATTATTGCTAATAATGCCCAGAATAATTTTTGCCTACAACTCAATAAACTTAAGCCAAGTTATTACCCTGAAGTTAAGCCGATAGTGGTATCTGGCGCCTATCACGAACTATTTTTTGAGATCGATCAATACCGTGATATTGCAATAAATAATGCTATAGCTTGGTTTGCTCAGCATCAATAACGACTCAGATTTAATCGTTCACAAAGCTTTTTTTTTGTCTGAAGGCTTAACCACTGACAGTGGATCATGATGAATAAAGACCTCACAGGGTGCCAATGCTCGAATAATTTCACTTTCAATAGCCTCACCAATACCATGAGCTTCGAGCAATGATAACTTTTCATCTAACTCTAAATGAAATTGAATAAAGCGATCAGGACCTGCTTGCCGTGTGCGTAATTCATGTAAACCATGCGCACCTTCATGTGCTAATACAATTGTTCTAATGGTTTTTAGCTCTTCATCTGTCAGTTCATGATCCATTAAATGATGAACACTGGTCCAGATTATTTTACCCGCACCTATTAATAGAAATATCCCCACCGCAACAGTAAAAACGCCATCAGCTTGTAGCCAGTAGCCTTGACTTAAAAATAGCGCAGCGAGTACCCCTAAATTCAATAATAAATCTGATTGATAATGTAGAGCATCGGCACTAATCGCCACAGATTTAGTGCGCTTGATAACGTATTTTTGTAGCATCACTAAAGACAATGTCATCACAATGGCAATGATAGAAACAACCATACCAACTTCCGTTCGTACGATCTGCTGTGGGTTAATAATACGATCTAGGCCATTAAACACCAATAATAATGCTGAGCCGAGCACAAACGCAGCTTGTACTAAGCCAGCAAGACTTTCTGCTTTACCATGACCAAATTTATGTTCTTTGTCTGCCGGCGCCAGAGCAAAGCGCAAAATGACCACATTCATAATCGAGGCAAATAAATCTAGAATTGAATCCGTTGCTGAGGCAAGCATAGCGCTCGCATCTGTAGCAAACCACGCATATAGCTTTAGCAACACTAAGATTAATGCCGTTGCTGTCGCCGCAAATGCTGCGAGCCTAACAAGGTAAGCATATTGATTCGAATCTAGTGGTTGTTTCACTATTTGAACTCCTAGTAATAAATATTAAGCCGTTATTTATCAAGCAAGACTTAAGCATTCGCTGCAAGCACGGTATAATGCTGCAATTATACAATTTATTAAGCACTTAATATGTTAGATGTCGTTTTATTTCAACCTCAAATTCCACCCAATACTGGCAATATAATCCGACTATGTGCTAATACCGGTTTTAGATTACACCTTATTGAACCATTAGGCTTTGATCTAGAAGATAAAAAATTACGCAGAGCGGGCTTAGATTATCATGAGTTTGCGGCCCTAAAGCGTCATGCAAATTATCAAAGCTTTGTTGAATCTGAACAGCCTAAGCGTGTGTTAGCCGTTACCACTAAATCTACCGGCTATTATGGTGATGTTAGCTTTCAATCTGGTGATTACCTGTTATTTGGCTCTGAAACCGGAGGATTACCCGAAGAAGTCAGACAACAAATTCCAGATCAAGACAAAATCAGGATCCCGATGCTAAAAGATAGCCGCAGTATGAACTTATCAAATGCCACTGCCGTTATTGTTTATGAAGCTTGGCGCCAATTAGGCTTTGCAAATTCAATTTAAAGCTTATCAGTTACTCATTAGCGCATAAAAAAGGCATATACCATAAATAGTGTATGCCTATTAAAATAATAACTTAAATTTTCAGCTATTCAAATTTGCGTTCACGAGATAATAAATCTGCAGCGGCTAACTTGGCATCTTTACCGCAATAAAGCACCTGATAAACCTGCTCAACAATAGGCATTTCCACGCCCATACGCTGCGCTAACAGATAAACTTCTTTAGTATTACGATAGCCTTCCACTACTTGGCCAATATCAGCCATCGCTTGTTCAACTTCAGCTCCACCACCTAAGGCTAAGCCAAAACGTCGATTTCGCGATTGATTATCAGTACAAGTTAAGACTAAATCACCTAAACCAGCCATACCCATAAATGTTGAAGGCTCTGCATTTAACGCACAACCTAAACGGGTCATTTCTGCTAAGCCACGGGTGATCAATGCTGTACGAGCATTCGCACCAAAACCAATACCGTCAGCCATGCCAGCACCGATGGCAATGACATTTTTCACCGCTCCACCTAACTGCACACCGATAAAATCGCTATTACTGTAAACGCGAAAAGTTCGCTCACAGTGTAATAAGTTAGAAATATCACTAACAAACTGTTCATCTGTTGAAGATAACGATATTGCTGTTGGTAGCCCTGCCGCCATTTCTCTAGCAAAAGTGGGGCCAGAGAGCACAGCTAAAGAAATTTCATTCCCTAAGGCTTCGCGAGCAACATCTTGCAGCAAACGTCCTGACTCATGCTCTAAGCCCTTAGTTGCCCACACCAAGCGTGCATCTTTGCGTAAATGTGGTTTTATTTGCGCCAACATTTCACCAAAAGCATGACTAGGCACAACTAATAGAATGTTTTTACTAGCAGCAACCACCTTAGCTAAATCATCACTAACCCGTAATGGCTCAGGAAACTTACTGCCCGGCAAGTACTTCTCATTAGCACGCGTACTCGCCATTTCGGCAACGTGACTAGCATCACGCCCCCAAAGCAAGGTTTTATGACCATTTCGCGCTAAACAGATTGCCAGTGCGGTGCCGTATGAGCCAGCGCCAATAACTGAAATTGCGGCAGAATTAGGGTTCATAAATTAGTGCGTTTCAGTGCTTACTTGCGCTTGCTCTGCTTGTGCCGCACGTTGTTGTACGTAATTAGCAAATAAGGCTTCAAAGTTCACCGGCGCTAAGTTAATTTGTGGGAATGAACCACGGCTAACTAAGTTGGCCACAGCTTCACGAGCATATGGGAATAACGTGGTCGGGCAGAAGGCACCAATAGTGTGTGCTAATTGTGCTTCAGGGATATTACCAATAGTAAAAATACCTGCTTGCTTAACTTCTGCTAAAAATGCGGTTTGTTCTTCAACTTTAGCGGTTACTGTTAGAGATAATGTTACTTCATAAGTATCATCAGCAAGTTTAGCCGATTTAGTGTCAATATCTAATTGTACTTCAGGCTTCCATTCTTTTTGAAAAATTGCCGGTGAATTAGGCGTTTCAAATGAGATATCTTTGGTATATACGCGTTGAATAGCAAATTGTGGCACTGCTTGTTCGTTTGTTGCTTCTTCGTTGTTTTGAATTTCGTCAGCCATGGTTTATTTCCTGTCTATTTACGCCATTATCCAATGGCTTTTATGCTAAGTTTTTCACTGATATTATAATGCTAAAAGTGAAGCTAATTTCCCTTGCGCGTGTAATGCAAATAAATCATCACAACCACCAATATGGCTGTTGTTAATAAATATTTGAGGTACTGTTGCAGCTCCCTGGCTACGTGTGATCATTTTTTCACGTAATGGGGCATCACCGTCAATTTTAATTTCGTTATAACTAACATTCATATCATCAAGTAAAGCTTTCGCTCTCATGCAATAAAAACAAGTTACTTTGGTATATATGTCAACTGCCATCATGATAATCCGTTGTTAGGTGCTTACGACTTGGTGACAGGTAAACCTGCACTTAACCAAGCATTCATACCACCTTTTAGTAAATTTACGCGGGTAAAGCCGGCTTTTGCTAGCTGGTTAGCGACTTTGCCAGCACTAAGACCAGCACTACATACTACAATGATGGGATTATCTTTATGCTTTTCAAGAGTAGCGAAGTCATTTTTACTCACTTTTTCATTATCAAGGTGCAGTGCATCGATAATATGCCCGGCTTTAAAATCTTTTTCGCTACGACTATCGACCACAACACCAGACTCTCTATTCACTAAAAAAGTCATTTGCTGTGTACTTAATTGTTTGATCGGTGACATTTGAATTCTGATCGTAATCGCAATAATCAGTAAAACAATAACCAGCCAAGCCGTACTAAGTAAAGGTTGGCTCATTGCAAAAGTAATAAGTTGATCCATAAGTGTTACATTCTAATTAACTAAAAATTTGCCATAGTATACAGGCTAATAAACTAAACCCAAACTGAACTTTTCATCGTCAATCAGATTGCTGAAATAACTTAAGCGCGATCAATGAAATTTGATCTCCACTTCGAAACATTTTCTCTTAACAGACACAAGATATTCACTGCATGTCTTGATATACTCAGAGTGAAAAATAATTTTACTTATCTTTGTTCGTATAAAGGAAACCGTGATGCCAAACAAGAAGTCAACAGTTCTTATTATTTTAGATGGTTGGGGGTATCGAGAAAACCCAGAATCAAATGCCATTTATCATGCCAAAACACCGGTAATAGACGACTTAATGGCCAATAAGCCGCATATGTTGATTGAAACATCCGGTATGGCGGTAGGTTTACCAGACGGGCAAATGGGCAATTCTGAAGTCGGTCATGTTAACCTAGGCGCCGGACGAATTGTTTATCAAGACTTTACCCGCATCACCAAAGCTATTGAAGATAATGAATTTCAAAACAACCCAACATTAGTTAAAGCAGTTGAAAACGCCGTTAATAATAACAAAGCTATCCATGTTTTTGGTTTATTATCGCCAGGTGGTGTTCATAGCCATGAAGAGCATATTTTTGCTATGTTAGACATGGCGGCTAAGCAAGGGGCAAAGTCAGTTTACTTACACGCCTTTTTAGACGGTCGTGATACTCCGCCACGTAGTGCTGAAGCCTCGCTAATAAAAGCACAAGCAAAGTTTGATGAGCTCGGCTGTGGACAAGTAGCCTCGGTTATTGGTCGTTACTATGCTATGGATAGAGATCAACGTTGGGAGCGAGTCGAGTTAGCTTATAATTTAATGGTTTCAGGCCAAGCTGAATTTCAATATAGCCAAGCTACAGACGCTTTACATGCCGCCTATGCACGTGATGAAAATGATGAGTTTGTTCAAGCTTCTGCTATCACTCTGCCAAATGGCGATACTATTCAAGTGCAAGATGGCGATGCCATGATCTTTATGAATTTTCGCGCCGATCGTGCTCGTCAATTTACTCGCTGCTTTACCGAAAAAAACTTTTCAGGTTTTGAACGCCAACGCCAGCCGAAACTTAGCGAGTTTGTTATGTTAACCGAGTATGCGGCAGATATCGACGCCCCTTGCGCCTTCCCGACAGTACAACTGAATAATGTACTAGGAGAATGGTTAGAAAAGCATAATAAAACTCAACTGCGGATATCAGAAACAGAAAAATATGCCCATGTAACCTTTTTCTTCAGTGGCGGCAAAGAAGACACTTTTAATGGTGAACAACGCATCTTAGTCCCTTCGCCACAAGTAGCAACTTACGACTTACAGCCAGAGATGAATTCAACACTGCTAACCGATAAGTTAGTTGCCGCTATCGAAAGTGCAGAGCATGATTTTATTGTTTGTAATTACCCTAATGGTGATATGGTTGGGCATACCGGAGACTTTAATGCTGCAGTAAAAGCCTGTGAAGCAGTCGATACCAGTATAGGGCGAGTACTTACTGCATTAGAAAAAACCCATAGTGAATGCTTAATTACCGCTGATCACGGTAATGCAGAACAAATGATGGACAATGTTTCAGGACAAGCTCATACCGCACATACTTGTGAACCCGTACCACTGATTTATATTGGTCGTAATGCAGAAATAGCTGAAACGGGAGCTTTAAGCGATATAGCTCCAACGATACTAGCACTGATGGATATGCCTCAGCCGGAAGAAATGACAGGTAGTAATTTATTAAAGTTAATTTAGCAGCAAGATTTTCTTAAGGTGAATAGCACAACAAAAATAGACCAACATAGTCAATTTAACCTTGGCTATGTTTATTATATAACGCTGCTACTACTTTTCTGTTCGCTAACGGCCTACGGCCAAGCTGACACAAGTGCAAAAAACACGACAAAAACAAATCAACAACTCAATGATATTCAACGCAGAATTAACCAACAAAAACAAACATTATCAAACACCACAGTAAAAATTACCGATTTAGAACAACAATTAAAAACAGATGACTTAGCTATCGGAGAAATGACTAAAAAGCTACGAGAAACTAAGCAAAGCTTGCTCGCCGTGCGCAAAAAAATTAGTCAGCTCGCTGATGAACAGCAGCAACTAGAGTCAGCTAAATCACAACAAGAACAAATATTAGCCAAGCAATTAAGAGCAGCCTACTCTGCCGGACATCACGACTACTTAAAACTAATTCTTAATCAACAACAGCCCAGCAGTGTGCAACGTACAATAACCCATTACCAGTACCTCAATGTTGCTCGCATTAAGGAAATAGACACCTTTAAAAGTACTATTGCCAAATTAAATGACATTCGGACTCAACAGCAAGTAAAAGCTGAACAATTTACTCAGTTAACTCAGGCGCAAAGCCAACAAAAGCAAATTCTTGAACTTTCAAAAGTAAAACAACAGCAAACCCTAAAAGCCTTGAATCAAAAAGCCCTTACTGGCCAACAAAAGCTGAGCAAATTGGAGCGAGAAGAATCAGCTCTTGTAACCTTGCTGAAAAAAATGGCTGCTGCTGCACAAGCGGCTGAAAACTTAGTGGGCTTAAGTAAATTAAAACGTAAGCTTAATTGGCCAGTTAAAGGCCGGATTAGTCACAACTTCGGCTCAAGTAAACAAGGTTATCTAAAATGGAAAGGGGTATTTCTTGCCGCCCCCGTTGGTCGACAAGTTAAAACCATTCACAGTGGCACAATTCTTTTTTCTGATTGGCTTAACGGTTATGGGCTGGTATCAGTTGTTGATCATGGCGATGGTTATATGAGTTTATACGGTCATAACCAGGCATTACTTAAGTCTGTAGGCGAGCGCGTTGAAGCCGGTGAACCTATAGCTTTAGTTGGCCAAAGTGGTGGCCAAGCTGACTCTGGGTTGTATTTTGAGATTAGGCATGTAGGTAAAGCCGTCAATCCAAAACTTTGGTGTCGATAATCCTCTGCACTCTTAGCTGTTGAACTTATCGATTTTACCCTGCCGAACTGTTAACCTAAAAGCGTTATTTAACATGAGAAAAACTTACCGTGCTTCGATTACTGCTGATATTAAGCTTACTCTGTCCCTTTTTAATTTATGCCCAATCAGCACAAGTTGCGATTATTATTGATGACCTTGGTTATCGAAAAAGTGATGTTCAAGCGCTTTATTTACCCGGTGCTATCAGTTACGCAATTTTGCCGCATACCCCTTATGGAAAGAGTTTAGCGTTACAGGCGAAAGGACAAAATAATGAGGTCATCCTGCACATTCCAATGGAAGCAAAAAATGGCAAAAAACTCGGTCCAGGAGCTCTCACCAGCACAATGAATGAAAGTAGTATTCGACAAAGTTTAACCAATGCTTTTACAGAGATACCTTTCGCTTTAGGCATTAACAACCACATGGGCAGCAAACTAACTGAATTATATCAACCCATGGCTTGGACCATGCAATTTCTCAGTGAAAGAAATTTAATGTTTGTCGACAGTATGACCACCAGTGCCAGCCAAGCAGAGAAAATAGCAATAAACTTTGGTGTACCTAGTCTACATCGTCATATTTTTCTCGACAATAAACTAGAATATAGCTATATCCAAAGTCAATTCGAGCAATTAATACGAGACGCTAAACGCTATCATGGTGTCGTGGCGATTGCTCATCCCCATCCTGAAACAATTGCAGCTTTGTTTAAGCTGTTACCATTACTTAAACAGAATAAAATTGAGCTTGTCGCCATATCCACACTATTAAGCAATCAAGCCATGGAACATAATCAACGCCTTAATGCTGAAGATTAACAACGGCTAGCTTTTAATATTATGTTGTTTCAAAAGTTGATGAAGATATTTAACCGGTATCGCATAAGTAATGCCACTGGGTTTACTGATCACCGTTTCTTTACTTTCTTGCACAAAAACTTTATTAATAATACCAATAACCTTACCTGTTTCTAGATCGTACATAGCACTGCCACTATTGCCAGGGTAAGCCGTTGCATCTAATTGGTAAACTAAATAAGGATCTCTTAAGCGCTTAATCATCGCAATACTGATTTGTCTTGAATCATCAACCGGAATAATGGTTGGCGTTACCGCAGCAATAATACCTCTATGCGTCACAGGATAAAGCCCTAGTACTGCACCAATGGGAAACCCCGTAAATGCAATAGAACTTCCTTCAGGCTTAAACTTGCTTTGCGCAAGTTGTAATGCCGGTAATGGCTGACCTTTAATTTTCAAAATTGCAATATCATGCTCTTTATCTGTAGCAATCAAGGTCGCTATTCTTACTTTTGCCGCCACTCCTTTACCAGTAAAAACAGCTAATTCTTGCAACAAGCCCTCGTCTAGCTCTTTAGCAATAACATGACTATTGGTAACAACATAAGTGCCATCACCAATAACAAAGCCACTACCATACAGTTGATTTTTTGGCTGTCCTGTAGGTGTGTAAACACCAATACCAACCACAGAAGGCTTTATTAACCCCACGGTTTCAACTAAGCTACTGTAGGCTGTCGAGCTGAACAGCACACTCATCAATAATAGTCGCAATAATAGTCGACTCATATTTCACCCTTCCTAAAAATTTATCACTATCGTTGAAGTTAGCACATTTTGTCGCTAGCGAATTCTAAATTTTTGCCCATAATTAAATAACCTAAGTACATGGAGAAGAATGCGTGGTAAGTATTGTACCTATTTTAGCTGGCGGTGGAACACGGTTACCTGCTCATATCGGCGTATTGCAAGCATTAAAAGATTTGCATATTAACTTTTCTCATATTGTCGGGGTATCTGGTGGCAGTATCATAGCAAGCTTATATGCTGCGGGACTGTCGATAGACAATATTAAGCATATTGCAATAACCACAAACTATAACCAATTTAGAGGTTTTTCATTAGTCAGTTTAATTCGTAATGGTGGTCTAAGCTCTGGTGATGTCTTCGAGCAATGGGTGGATCATCACTTACAAGGAAAAACCTTTATCGAGCTCGAACGAAACTTACATATTGTCGCAACGGATGTTAAAACAGGCCGCCCGGTTATTTTTAATCGAGAACGGACACCAGGCATGAAGATCTCTCAAGCTGTGCGCTTCTCTATGTCAATTCCCTTGGTGTTCAGTTTCAAAAAATTTGGCCAACACTTGATGGTTGATGGCAGTATATTATCTGAAGATGCCTTACACCGTGATTGGGCTATGGATGGTACGCCAGTACTGTGTTTTCGTCTACGTGGTGAGCATGAGTATGATGACCTTAAAACCAATGGCATGTTCCCCATCGTTAACTATGTCACCTTACTGATCCGTACTTTTATGACCACTATTTCACGTGAATATATTAATGACGCATTTTGGCACAATACCATTATCATCAATACCGGTTTGTGCTCTGCTGTTGACTTTGGCATGAGTGAAGCAAAAAAGTTTTCATTGTTTGATATCGGTTATCAAACCGCAATGGAAATAGTCCCTATTAAAGCTAAACTCGGTAGTGAAACAGATAAAATTGCTTAAAATAGCCAAGTATGTAATAAGTACTTAACTAATATAATCTATACTTACTCACTGATAATGCTAAATGATTATACAAGCAGATTAAAAAAAAGTAATAATAGTAAACATAAATTATCATATATAAGGGAGCTGAGGTCTAATGAATTGGAGCAAGAAATTGCTAAATGCGCCGGTAATTGGAAATATCACTAAACGCATTGCATCAATGAAAGTTAATCATGATGCAATGAACATTGCTGAGCATTTCACTCAATTCTTAAAGCCTGAAGTTGCCGTTAATGATGAACTTAGAGATGAAGTATTCCGTATTCGCCATAATGTATACTGTGAAGAATTGGCCTTTGAAAAAGTAAAAGATGAAGGCAAAGAGCAAGATGAATTTGATGCCCAATCGATTTTTTCAATGATCAAACATAAACCCTCTAATACTTATACCAGCTGTGTTCGAGTGGTAAAATCGGCAAATGCATCGGAAGTATTGCCGATAGAAAAATATTGTCTCGAAGCCATCCAGAATAAAGAACTACATCCAAGTAACTTTCCACGCCACGAAATTGCTGAAATTTCTCGTCTTGCCGTAAAAGCTGATTTTAGACGACGTAAAACCGATAAGTTCAAAGGCTCAGCAATTGGTGCAATTAGTGAGTCTAGTTATTCAGAAACCGAACTACGTTGCTTTCCATTTATTGCTATTGGCTTATATATGGCTGCTGCAACTATGAGTATTGAAACCGGCGTTAAACATGTATATGTCATGATGGAGCCAAGACTAGCTCGTAGTATGAAATTTGTTGGCATTAATTTCATTCAACTTGGTGAAGCCATTGATTATCATGGTTTAAGAGCTCCCTATTATATTAATTCTACAATATTTATGGAGAACTTATCTCCTGGATTCAAATGCTTGTACAAAGAAATATCAAGGGATATTAGCAAGCATATAGCGACTATCACCTAGCATTACGCCAAGACCTCATATACTAACGAGTTACAAATCATGCTAAGCAGATATTAATAAGTTAACAAAATGACAGGACGTTTACCCAAATGCTAGATATCCATCAAAGAATTAAAAGCGTAATAAACGAAAACGCTATACTATTAATAAAAGATAATGATTTATCAAAGTACACCCAAGGTACCGAAGGGTTTAACAGCTTTCCTGAGAAAAAACGTACGGTTATTGCCGCTGTTAAACCTCATGATAAAAATGACATAAAAGCCCTGCTAGAATTAGCCAACTTAGTTAGTGATAACGAACAATTAAGCTTCAGTATTCATCCTATCAGTAGTGGCAGGAATTGGGGTTATGGTACCAGTCAGCCACCTAAACCTAATAGTAAAACCTTAATATTAGATCTATCAACATTAACTAAAATAGCTTTTGACGAGGAATTAGGTTTAGTTACTTTAGAGCCGGGTGTGACACAAAAACAGCTGAGTACATTTTTAATTAATCGTGGCGATAACTTCATGGTTCCCGTTACCGGTGCTGGGCCTGATTGCTCAATAGTGGGTAATGCCATTGAGCGTGGATACGGCATTACGCCTCACAGTGATCACTTTAGTGCCGTCAATGCTATTAAAGGTATTTGGGCAAATGGTCGACCTTTTCAATCAGCAATTTATGAGTTAGATCAATCTGAAACAAAGTTTGTTGATAAAACCTTTAAATGGGGGCTTGGACCACATTTAGATGCCCTTTTTACACAGTCAAGCTTTGGCATTGTAACTGAAATGACCATACGGCTCGCTTCTCGTAAACCGGCCTTCTCATCATTTTTCATTCAATTGAAAGATGATGAGGTACTTGATCGGGCTGTACCAATTATTCGACAGGTATTAAGAGAATATGAAGGGATTGTTGGCTCTATCAACTTAATGGACAGACGTCGTGTTTTAGCTATGTTGGCAGATAATCCAAACGGCTCAGATCAGCATAAAGTAATGTCTGATAACGATGTTGGAAAGCTCGCCAAAAAACATGATATCCCTTATTGGACAATTGTCGGTAGCATCTATGGTAGTGAGGGCGTGGTAAAAATAGCTCAACAAGAAATTTCTAATATTTTTAAAGCTTTACCTAGCAAGCAAATATTTTCAAATAGCTTTATAGTGCGTTTTGGCAAATTTGTCATTGCTAATCTACCCGAGCTCGCTTTTAAGCTGATTACGCCACTTCATATGATAAAAGAGCAATTAAAATCGTTTGAGTTGGGTAATGAAATAATGCTAGGTAAACCAAATAAAGTGGCATTAAAATTACCTTACTGGCGCCATAAAAATACAAATATACTCGCTAGCTCTGAGCTTTCACCTGGAAAAGATAATTGTGGATTACTCTGGTATGCTCCCTTAATGCCGATGAAACCCTGCGCCATGAAAGAGTTTACCCAGCTTGTCAGAGAAGTATGCCCTAAATATCATATCGAACCTTTTATTACCTTTACTAATTTAAAGCATGATTGTGTTGACAGTACGATACCTATTGTCTTTGACCGGGAGAACCCTCAAGCAGTGGCAGATGCTCACAACTGCTTAAAAGAACTGGTCACTAAAGGACTAAAAAAGGGCTTTGTTCCTTATCGCTTGAATATAGATCAACAACAATACTTATTAGACAAAAATTCTGACTTTTGGCAAACAACAGCACAATTGAAAGCAGTATTAGATCCAAACAAAGTGCTTAGCCCTGGAAGGTATAACCCGACATAGCCTTATGCGTTCCTTGCCAGTTCACTCTAAACGCTACTAGCTGTCCTAGAACAAGCGGTATAATTAAAACAGCATTATACTTATACCAAATTGATAAAGTTCTTTCCCACTTAGCGAGAATTAAAAGGCTTAGAGGCACAGGTTCATAGTTCCAGACTGAACCTCAGTACCTACATCCATGCAGGCAAGGCATTGATTGAAGATAAGGGTTACTCTCGACAACTGCTCCTGCGTTGTTCTAATGACTCACGTCCCTGTGAGCACCTTGTCAAAATCAATACGCAGCATGTAAACCTTTAAACTCGAGCTCTGAATTGGGAAGAAATTTAATCAAATTGGTATTAGTTTACCCCAGAGCACACGACCTTCAAGAGCAATGCTGTCAAGCTAAGTTTAAAATCCGCCACATAGCTCATGACAACGACTTTTATCCCAACTCAGTTGATTTAATCAAAACGTATAATCTTAAAAAAATCTATCAGCTATAGCTTGATTATTTATTAATATCATCTTGAAAATTAATGTTTTACTAGGCTTATTCTTAGACCTCTCATCCCGCTTTCAGGTAAAATATAGTCGTTGTCAGTATATTTTACAGCCCCAAAAAAACTTAATCACTCACTCACATTGAAAAATCATACATAATTGTTTTAATTGAAAATAATAATAATGGCATATTTGATGCTTATTTAATCACAGGAAATAGATGATGCTTTTAAATCAAACCAATGGAAGATGTGAAGTATGAAAAAATTGATTAATAAAAAAACTATAGGCAGCCTAGCCTTAGGCGCAGTGCTTACATGCACACAAGCAAATGCAACTATCATTACTTTTTTTGGTGATGATGTCGCTTCAGGTCAATGGGCAACGGATGGATCTGGCCTAACAAGTAGCTTTGTCGACCAAAGTAACTTAATTGACTCAAGTAATGGCTATTTTATTGAAACTTTTGATATTGCAACTGCAATGACAGATTTACCAGGAATGGCAGACGAACAATATAATATTGCTGGTGCATCAAATGGCTGTGGGGTTAACACTTTAAGTCAAAATGGTATTACAGTTACTGAAACAGGTGGCGGATTAGGTGTTGCAAGTCAAAACTTACCCGGCCAAGCAGCCAGACCAGGTAATACCGGCTCTGCAAATTACATCGACAGCACTTGTTATGGTTTTACACCTGAGAACGGCAGTTCAGGTACAGTTGAAGTTGACTACACAAGCTTCTTAAACGCTATCCCTGGTAACGCACAACTAGATTACTTTGGCTTTTATTGGGGCTCAGTAGATACTTATAATGACTTTCAGTTTTTTAACGATACAGATAACACATCAGTGTCTATTACTGGTAGCCAATTATTAACTCAATTAGGTGGCCAGTCAGGCAATCAAGGTGCACCAACATCAAACACCTACGTTAACATTGATTTTGAAAGCTTTTCTTGGAACCGTTTTGTGGTAACAAGTACTGGTATCGCCGGTGAGTTTGATAACATAGTTACGGGCTTAACAACACGCAATAGAGACGTTCCAGAGCCAATGTCCATTGCCGTATTTGGCTTAGGGTTGTTTGGTCTAGGTTTAGCTAATCGTAAACGTAAGTTTCAAAAGTAAGTATTTATTTTTAGCTAGAGCGTCATACTCCAAAACGCTCTAACTTTTAATTGTGATTATCAAGGCTTGTTACTCAGTAACAAGCCTTTTTTATGCTGACCAATTTAAAATAATGACCCCTTATCTCTAATCAGGCTTATTTTTGATTGCCCGCAACGGTATCACTTGCACGAGTTATATCACCTGCTTTGCACTCAATTTCGTTGTCAGGAAAATTTACAATTACAAGACAGATAGATTCAGTGTACAAAAATCGACCAACCAAGATATTGTATTAGCAAGCAATTAAAAAACTGGCATATTGAATGCATTTTTCATCAAAGTTGTAGAAGTATATTCTTATTAACCTTTTTAAGGGATTATCTATAATGAAAAATCTAATCAACAATACTCGTGTGAAAGCACTCGCTTTATTAGTAGGGCTATCTTGTACAGGAGCCAATGCTGGCATCATTGTAAATTTTGGTGGTCAAGCAGCAACAGATGGCTCAGGTATAACCAGTAGTTTGGTCAATGCAAACAACAGTCAAGATGCATCAAGCGGTTTATTTATTGAGACTTTCGATATTGGAACGCCTGTAACAGATGTCAACGGTATAATACCCGGAGGTTTAAGTGCTGCAGATACATCATATAATTATAATGCCGCAGCTACTGCTGCAGGCTGTGGTGTTAATACCTTAGGCGCTCCTGGCATTAACTTTAGCACAACCGGTGGTGGCTTTGCTGTTGGTATCGGCAATATCCTTGACACTGCTGCACAACCAGGCAATGGCAACCCCACCATTGAAGATACTACGTGTTACGGTTTTACGCCGGCAGCTGGCAGTTCAGGCACAGTAACTATTGACTATACGGGCTTTTTAGCTAATTTAGGTGGCGGCGCTCTGATTGATTACTTTGGTTTTTACTGGGGCTCAGTCGATAATTACAATGACTTTACCTTTTTTGATAGTGTTGCTGGAACCAGTGCAACCATTCTTGGCCAAACATTGCTAAATTTACAAAATGGTTCATCAGGCAACCAAAGCGACCCAAGCTCCAATGCTTATGTAAATATTACCTTTGATAACGGTTTTGCTTTTGATAGCGTTATGGTTAATAGCATAGGTATTGCCGGAGAGTTTGATAATGTTGTTACCGGATTAAATAACCGGCCAAATGTTCCTGAGCCAGCATCGTTAGCAATTTTTGGCTTAGGGCTGATCGGTATTGCATTAACAAGGCGTCAACGTAAATAAGCCTAATAACATAAACGCAGATAAAACCACTTAAATAATATAATAACTTTACCAAATAAAAAACCCAGTGCCTCATACTGGGTTTTATTTTGCCTCATTAGTTATTCCTTGCCGCTAAGAGCCGGTATAAACTAAAGTTTAGCAAGCAGTACATTAAACTTTGCTATTTGTTTATCACTCTTAGGTTTAACCTCAGTAAGTAACTTTTTCGCCATATCAACTTTATTATTAAGAATTAATAACTCGATATAATTAAGCGCAATATCAATATCTTTGCCCAATGAGATTGAGTAGGCTTCATCAGCTTTAACAAGCGCGGCAACTTTATCACCTGATTTTAGCAGTACTTGTCCATAAGTATCTGATATATTAGCAATACTACCCGCTAGTTCATAAGCTTTTTCAGCATAAGCTAAAGCGGCTTCATAATTACTAGACTCTAAATTCAACCATGCTAAATTATTAAGAGCAATAGCATTATTAGGCTGAGCTTCCACTATCACCTCATAACTTTGTATCGCTTTTTCAGGGTTTGACTGGGTATAAAAATTCGCCAGTAACGCTCTAATTTTATCTGCTTGCGGATCTTTATCTAAATGCTGCTCGAGTCCAGCTATCGCTTTCTCTCGTTGGTTATTTCTCGCATTGGCAACCGCAATAAAAATTGCATTTTGGCTAGATGGAATAGCTTGATAAAACCTTTCCAAAAGCGGCAAAGCATTGACATAGTCCCCTTCAAGCAATAAGATCCGCCCTTGCATTCCTTGGCGATTAGTTTCACTTAAGCCTTGTTGCTCTAATGCTTGCAACAAATCCTTAGCATCATGAACTTTGTTTGAATCTAGTAACAACTTCATTTTTGCAAGCTGTAAAACTTTAGCATTATTCGGCTGACTAATCATAGCCTTATCAATCAAACTTAACGCTCGGTTTAACTCTTTAGCTACCGAGTAACTATTAACAAGCAATAATACGGGTTCAATTTGATAAGGATTAGTCAACAACCAGTCTTGAGCAATTTTCTGCATTTCTGCATTATTATTCTGCTTCATTTTGGTAATGATTTTTAATTGCCAAAGTTTTTTCGGCGACTTAATTGACGTTGGATAAGACGCCAGCACTTCATCTGCTTGGTTAAATTTTGCTAGCTCAAGTAACACCTCAGCATATAACATTCCATATTGAATATTTGTTTTTTCGTTCTCATACAGCATCTTAATTTTTTCTAAGGTTAGATCATCTTTAACCATAAAATAGTGTTGCTTTAAAATGCTGACATTTTTAGGAAATAATAATATTGCCTTAGATGACCATTGCTTAGCCTCATCTTTTTTACCTTGACGCAGAGATAGCCTCGTTAGTTCTCTTAGCGCAAATAAGTTTTCAGCTTGTAATTCAAGACTTTTATGTAAAGTCGTTGCCGCTAACTCAAAGTTACCTTGCTTAATGTATATTGCAGCTTGGATATTAAAGCCTTCCACCTTTTCAGGATAAGCGGCTTGCCATTTTTTAGCGATACGCTCGGCCTGCTCAAAGTCACCCGTTTCAATAGCTAAATAAGCAATGGTTAATTCTGCTCCCTTCATATTTGGGTCTTGTTCGACAGCCTTTTCTAAGTCTTTAATACCTGAGGGGTCATTTAGCATTAATTTCAAAAAGCCCTCGCGCATATTACTTTCCGCAGAGGATGTTTCTTCACTAGAAGCTTGTGTGATTAACTTCTCAGATATCTCTTTTGCTTGTTCAAATGCGCCTATTTTTGCTAATTGAAAACTTAGCGAAGATAAAAAGTTGATATCGGCATCTGAAGTTGGGTTAAGCTCGCCTATACTTTCATTTAAATCAGTAACCAAACCAAGCTGTAGCTGGTTATAAGCAAACATTTTACGTGCTGGATGCTCTGGTGCTAGGTATCTCACTACTGGTTTTAAATGCATATAACTTTGTTCATAGCTATTTAAAAAGTAAGCACTTATACCCGCAATCAGTTGTAGGTAAGGTTTATTGAAATTACTCGTTAATGCTTTTTCTGCATGCATTTTTGCTGCTTTATAATCTTTTGACTGAAACTTGACTGCTGCCTTAACATAATGAGCAAATGCTTGGTTAGGAAAGTTAGTTAAAATAGAGTCAGCATAGGCTTCTGCCTCATCAAAGCGCTGTTCTTTTAACAAAGACTCCGTTAAGTAAATTGAGCCTATGCCTGACAAAGGCTGTAATTCAACATATCGAGCATAACTTTTACTTGCTTGAACATAATCTTTTACGGCTGTTGATATTTGCCCTTGCAACATTAACGCATCAGGATTGTTAGGTGCTATGACCAATGCTTGAGCAATTAGTTTTTCAGCATCTTCATGGGCATTATTAGCTAACTTTAAATAACTACTCGCTATCAAAGCATAGACATCGTTAGGCGCAGCCGTATTCGCTAATGCTGCAGCAGACTCAGCTACGACTTTATCTTCTGCTCTTAAAGCGGCTAAAACTTTATAAGCATAATATTGCGCTTTAGCCGTGTTCGATAATTTATCACTATGTTCGTCAAGAGATAAAATGCCTGTATCATCTTCAGTTAGTAAGTAGGCTCTAGCTAACGAAGGAATAACCTCATTATGAGGAAACTGTAAACTCAGGGCTTTTTCTAATTCTTTCGCTGCATTGACACCGCTACCTTGATTTAAATAGCTTTGGCCAAGTAAATAACGCGCTTCTGCATTTTTTGGCTCTAATTGAATCGCATTTTTCAATTCAATAATAACTTGATTTATTTGGCTTGTTTCGTTCAAGCTTTTGGCAGTAGCTATATGTGAACTCGCCGTTTGCTTTTCTCCACAGCTAACAGCTCCAACTGACAGAATCAGTCCGTATATAATAATTTTAATCAGTCTCATGATATCATCCTTTTTCAGCCAAAAATTTTGACCCAAACGTCAGTGTTTTCATTTTGGCATAAGCAACATTAAGCAATGCCGACACCGATATTTATACTTTTTAATAACCATAAATATTAGCATAGTGCCATTAAAGATAACATCCATCTATTTTATTGCTTTTTAGCCGATGTTGCTTGGAATAGAGAATATCAATAACAAGTTGCTAACCAGTAATAAGTGCTGATAGAGTTGTATTAGCACAGTACTCAAATACTCAAAGTACAAGGAAACTAGCTTTAATAGAATACTCTCTATTAAAGCTATAAAACTAATGATGCCAAAAAATAATCAATTGATAAATAGCATGTCTAAAAATGTAGCCTTTCTCACTATTTCTTTTCTCTTTAGCATCATTTGGCTACTCAACATTCCTATTGCCCATACACTTTGGCGCCATAGTTTTGATGACGGCACCTACTCTCATAGCTATTTAATTCCCTTGATAATACTTTATTTGTACCATAACCTCGGCAGAATTGGATTATTGCAATTTAGCCTCAAGCTCGACATTACGAAATTGCTACTGCTTATTTTCAGTTGTCTTTTTCTGTTTTTAACAGCAACAGCTCAGTTGAGTACTGGCTATTGGCTTGCAATACTCTTAGTGTCATTAGCGTCTATTAACTTATTATTTCGATTTAATTGGTACATTCTTTTTCCTGCGGCATTGCTGATATTTATTTTTCCTATTTGGGGGGCTTTAGTGCCCTTATTACAAGATATAGCAATAAAAGCGGTGACATTCATCATGGGTTTCACTGCTATCCCTATCTATGTCGAAAAAGAATTTATCACTATACCTGCGGGGGTCTTTGAAATTGCTGGGGGCTGCAGTGGATTAAGATACCTTATTGTTTCTTTAGCTATTAGCTCATTATTCATTTTTTTGTATATAAAAAATATTAAACGCGCATGCTTATTCTTAACAGTCGCGATTGTCGGTGCCTTAATAACCAATTGGATCAGAATTACGGCATTAATAATGATTGGTGATTATACAGATATGCAAAGTAGCTTGATGACTGATCATAATGCTTTTGGTTGGTACCTTTATCTGCCATTTATGCTGTTACTGTTTATTTGGGGCAATAAGATAGCAAATATCGATTTGTTGAACACAAAAGCTAATCCCCAAGCTTCATCATATAACGCATCTCCTAAAATTAGCATTTTATCTGCCCTACTTGTATGTCTATTGTTTTCATCTACGACAATCAAAAGCGCAACAAATAGCACAATAAAAGCAGAAAGCATAACAGCTAATTTCAACATGAAAATCACGCCAAACATCCATTTTTATACCCGCAGATTACAACATGAAAATACCGACAAAAATCTGGATATCACGTATTATTTTGACGGCAGTGAATTAGACGGTAAGCCAAGCTACTACGAGAACAATTTAATTCCCAAGGGTTGGAAAGTAATAAACCGTGAAAACAACAAACAATGGGCCATTTATCAGGTATCAAATGGCTATGTGCACGGGCTTATTAGGGTTAACTATGAAATTGATGGACAAGTGTTTGCTCAATTAAAGGCGTTTAAAATCGCCCGTTTAAAAATGGCATGGAAAAATATACATAATACTAAATTGCACTGGCAATTTACCCTTTGTAAAACAGATAAATGTGTTGGTGAGTTTTAAAATCAGCAAAAAATAACAATTAAGCTGCTCAGATTAACGGTTAATCCAATGAACTAACAATACCAGTTCTACTAAATTTCTTCCCACTCAGTGAAATTTAAAGGCTTGCGGCACAGCTTCACAGTTCCAGACTGAACCTAAATACCTACATGGATTAAAGATAATGGTTATTCCCTTATCGAAATCAATAACGCGGCCTGTAAGCCTTTTAAAATCAACCGTCGGGAACAAACTTAATAGACTTGGTATAATGAGCTAGTTGACATTTGACAGCATATTTTTCAGCCAAGGTAAATCACTAGTTGTAGAGTACATCCAACCAAAGCGCCTTGGTGGTTTGATTGTCCAGTAACTCTTCTCTTGTTTATTTTTTTGTTTGCTTTTTAATCGAAGATAACTTTCCTGGCATTGCTCTACAAGTGCATTAAAAAGAGTTTTTACTAAAAAATTATCCCGATTATTCTTTTGTTTTATAAACGCAGATTTACCTAACAATGCTGCAACATCACATGCATGCTGAGGATTGGTCCATTGATTTAGCTCTTCTTGCTTAGGGTTTTCCATAGAAACAATATATTTAGGAATAACAATGTTTTTTACTCTTTCATCACCATAAAAAAGGCCATAGTTAAGAATAAAGTCCCCAAAAGCATCGATAAGAGCAGCCGCACGATCATCTCCAGTCAATAAATAGAAGCGCCATAACGCATCCCCTAATAATGCCATCATCCAAGGCGAACAAGCCGGAGAATCATCACCCCAACCTTCATGAGATTTAAAACCATGTTGCGGACAACCACGCAGAGGCCAATCATTGCCCGGATTAAACGTCATCGCTACCGTTGCATCAACGATGTCATGAATACGCTTTAATGCCTTAGGATCATTTGTCAGCTCCCAATAAGACACCGCAACGTTTAATGCTGCGGCCTGATTACGTTCGGTCCAAAAACCACGCTGCAAACTGTAACTTTCATCCCAATCAAACGACTTAACAAACATTCTCTTCAGTGTATCTTTGGCTGCAATGTCCCCTGTAAGCAGATAGCGGTACAAGACACCTTTAGGCATAAGCAATTTAGGATCAAAGCGTTTTTTCAAGACAAATACGCCCTCTTGATCAATATTGCTGATATAAAAATCAGCAAGTTCATTGGCTTTCGTTAGCCACTCTTTTTGACCCGACATTAAAAATAGTTGATAAATGGCTTGAGGGCGGTCGTACAACCACTGGCTAGACTTGTTAGCAGGGTAACCGTTCTTTTCCAATAATGTTTGGTTACTCACATAATGAGCATATTTTTTTTGCGGCTCAAGATACCAGTCAACAGTTAAGTTAGTTTGTGCAGGGTGTAACAATAGAGCCTGAGTTAGCCAGCTTTGTTTTGGGGCTACTAAAACAGCATCTCGAATATCAGCATACTCTGCAAGGTTGCTATTGATATTTGCTTTTTTTTGCTCAGTGGACAAAATATTATTGTGCCAACGTAGTGTTAAGCCTTGAGAAAAAGACTGTTTATTAGGTAATTCAAGCATCAAAACCCTAACATAATTTGCTTTTTTCAACGCTGGCCATTTATTTAAAATAGTATATTTCGCAGCAATACTTGCCTTACCAGAATACAATGAGAGCATACCATCAACATGAATTGTTCGCATTGGTACAGGCAGAATAAGAAATTTTGTCATACCTTCTGTAGCCATACTTAAATCAAGAGATATTTCTAGCGTTTGCGACCACAGCGGTGAGCTGTAATGCAAGATGAACAGCATCAAAATCTTAACTAAATTGTTACGCATTAATTCTACTCCAACAACAAGGTTGCTTTAACAGGTCGATGATCTCCTTTAAAAGACTTTAAAACAGCAACATCCTGAATCGATATACCATCTGAATATAAAATATGATCAATTCTAACACCGTGCCATGAAGTAAACTTAGTATAATTAAAGCCTAGCGCAAGCTCTGCAACGGCATTATTAAGGTCACTAAAGTTTTGTTGGTAAAGGGAGTCATCCTCTGGCATATTAAAATCGCCAGCAATAATAAAGTTTTGCCCCTTGGAAAATTTTAAATCTTTTCGCCAACGAGTGATTAAACTTACCTCTAGTTCGCGGTTATTTTCAATTTCCTGAGCCAATAAGGTATCAATAACACCGTAGCGTAGTCCCATTAAGATCGCTCTTGGCGTTTCTAGATGAATATTAGCTACTGCAATTAAACCATTGGCAGTCTTAACTTGATAAAGCGCGGCAAATTTGCCCCAGCCTTGAAATGCTTTTCGATCTAACGTGGTAATATTGGTAAATGGATATTTACTGACGATACACAAGCCCGAAATACACTCACTATAGTGCTTATCTCCGACTAACTGAACAATATCAATTCGCATCGCTTCTTGCAGTAATAATATATCCGGATCTTCTGTTAACATCAGTAACTGAATAACTTCTTTTGAGCCACCGCCACCTATGTTGGCGGTAATGACAGTTAATTTTTTACTACTATTTTCATTATCCCCTAACTTAGGTAGCTGAAAGTCTAAATAATTAAGTGAGAACAAGACTAATATGAACAATATCAACCATTGAAATTTAGATAAGAATCGCCAAAAGATTACCGTACCGAGTACTAATAAAAGTAACCACCAACGTGGAGCAAACAACAGCAGGTATTTAGCCACAAGCACTTTATCACTTGCTGGCCACCAAGGTAACAAGGTCACCACAAGGCAAATAACAAAGCAAAAGGTTAAATAGGGTGTTATCAAGCACCTTAAAATACTTAACACGCTTTAGTGTTGCTATTGTTGATAAATTTCAGCATATTTATTCGCAGAAGCTTGGATAGAAAAGTTGTCACTTATATAGCTAAAAGCCTGGCCGCCAAACTCATCAATAAGCGCGCGATTATTAATAATGTGATGAATTACCTTAGCAAGCTTGTCATTATCATCATAATCAAATAACCAACCCGTTTGATTATCAAGCACAAGCTTAGGATTACCGCCAACATTAGTTGCAATAACCGGTATTTGGTTTGCCATGGCTTCAATAATCACCATAGATAAGCCCTCGGTTTCTGAACAAACCACTAAAACATCAATAGTAGAATATATTTCCTCTCTATCATTTACCATGCCGTGAAATTCTACAGATAAACTTGGCATGGCTTGCTCTTTAAAGTCCATTAAGCTTTCTAAGCACTCTCCATCACCAAAAAAATGTAATGCGACTTTGCTTTGCATATCAGTGTTCAGCAGCTCAATCGCCTTTAATAAACCCAGTTGATTTTTTAAAGAAACCATCCTTCCTACAGAGCCAATACGCAACTTTTCATGCTGAATTTTTGCTTTCTCAATCGGCTTAATTAAAACACCATTATCAATAACAAAACTAGGGACGCTAGCCCAACCATGATGTTGATGAAATATATCACTACCTTCCTGTGACACAAATGTGATGGCGTCAATATATCGCTCTACACGTTGATGTAGTTTTGGCCAAAACTTCGTTGATAATGGTCCTGCGCCATGACGGGTATAGACTACTTTCAAGTTTAGAAATGGTAGTATATAACTTAAAAACTTTAAGACAAAAGGAGAGTGAATATGAATAATATCAAACTCCCGTAAGAGAAAAAAAACTTTAAGCAATTTAACTACACGATGATTTGCATAGCTATAAACTTTAATACCTATATTTTCTGCTTCTATATTAAGTGCTTCTGGCGGTTCACCCAGAGAAATAATTACCGGTTTTACCCCAGATATTTCTTGTTGTACAGAGCATAGGTCAATCACAAACCGTTCCGCACCACCAATGTTCAAACTCCCAACGATATGAGCAACTTTTACCACTTTATTACCTTCACTATTATAATTTTCTACAATAAACTGCATTCTCCCTAAATATGTTACTATTCAAGACCGAAAATGTAGCTGTTATAATTATGTTGAAAGACTAATCTCTCTTTGCCGCTGGACTACCAATTTCTTTAGATAGCTGTCGAGCTAACCCGATAGGATCGGTCAGTGGATCCCATTCTTTACAAAAGATACGACGACACAAGCCAGTGATCTTATTGGCTAATGGGATCGGAATAAAAAGAAATCGACATAATAAAAAAATTTTTCGTCTAAAAACCCAATTATAAATGGATTGTTCTGAATAAAATTTATACCCCCACCTTTTTTCAAACATTCTACTCGATGCTTCATTAAGTTTTTGCGCCCAAACAAAGAAAAAGTATTTCATATCTTTAATTGTCATACGCGTGCATAAGTTATCAAAGATGACTTTTGAGTTCGGATTAACCACCATGGTCTTCCCTTGAGCTCGAAGCTGCATAGGAATATCTATTTGCTGACGCATTACCATGGTCGGAAAGTCTATTCCTCTTAAATCTTCGGTTTTAAAAGCAACGGCATGCCATTCAAACGTTTCTGTGGTTCGAATTTCATTGGGTATATTCTCTAATAATTCTCTGCGATACTCTTTACTTTCAATCAAATAATCTTCACCATTGTATTCAACCACAAGAATTTTAGAAGTGTAAAGGTGATTACGTATTTCAGCGCCTTGATCCACACCTTCTTTCTCTAAAATTAACGGAGAAACAAAAGATGCGCCAGCGTCAATGCTCTCAAGGAGAGGCGGTAACCAATTCGGATAAACAATAGTATCGTTTTCAACCCAAACTAAAACATCAGATGTAACTTTAGGAACAATGGTTTTAAATAAAACCATGGGAATAACCATTCCACCAAAGTCCATAATCTCAGCATCAGGAAAATTTGCAATTTTATCAACAATTTTGGCTATTAAATCAGTGGGATAACCGACATCAGGTATAATCAAATTAAAGGCTTCATCAGTATTGTCATAAACCGCATCAATACACTCTAAAATACCGTAATAACGCTCTCTTGGCGCTATGACAATAGTTATTGTTGTCATTTGATTCTCCCTTTTATGCTTAAAATTTAACACTATAAGTAGCTGACCACTTAAAAAATTGCGCTTATTAGGCTACATTGACTAATTTAATATTTGATAGTAAAAGTCTAGATGGCGATTAACATAATGCTCCCTAGTGAAGTTTTGATAACACCTTTTAAAGCCTTCTAGCCCCATTAAACCTCGAAGCTCATTATTAACAATTATTTTCGTTGCTGCATCCGCCATTTTTTTAGGGCTATCGCTATCAACCAATAAGCCTGTTTCACCTTCGATAATAGCTTCAGGAACACCACCAATTAATGAACCCACTATAGGCAAACCTGTTGCCATGGCTTCAAATAATACCGTAGCGCCATTTTCTTCCCTTGGCGAATGCAAAAAAATATCAAATGCTGAAAAATAAGATTCAGGATCGGGATTAAAACCAGCAAAAATTACACGCTCCACTTTCAAGTCACTGATTAGTTTTTGTAAACGTAGGGTGTCTTTTTCATTGCCCTTTCCTAGAATCATCAAGTGTACTGTTTTACTTTGTTTATCAAGGCGCTGTTGGAGATCAGCGAAAGCTTTAATCACAACATCTATGCCCTTTTCTAAACCAAAATGCCCCATTGCACCACAAACTATGTCAGTTGGTTTAATTGAGAAGGTTTCTCTAATACGCTTTCTCGCTGCTAAATTGTAGGTAAACCGATTGATGTCTGCTGAAAGATTAATTAACTGTAAGCGCTTAGGTTTAATTAAGTTACTGGCAATAAAGTCTCGCCCTCGGGCATTCGAAACAGTAATGACACCTTCAGTAACTAATAATGACAACATGTTGCGTAATTTATTCTTAAAGTTTGCAGTTTCAAAGTTTAGAGAGCGATGAAAAGTCATAATTTGTGGCGGTGTTTTATGACAAGAGAATTTGGCTAGTGATGAAAAAAATAAGCTTCCGGCATCATGAGTGTGTATTAAATCTATTTTATGTAATGAACAATATTGAGCTAATTGCTTAGCTGCGGCTAAGTCGAATAATTTATTTCTTTCAAAGACAACAGTATCTTCAAATACAGCTAAATCTTTTTCATCAGCTCCTAAATGAAAAACACAGCCTAAAAAAACCTTATGACCTGATTTTTGCATTCCTGCAGCAAGGTTTCGAATAGCCTCTTTACGACCGCCGTTTTCAAATGATATTGTTAACTGAAGTATATTCAAAGACTTAGCTGTATTCGACATCGAATTTCCTTATAATTATGATTCTACATGACTAAATGTAACACATTAATGACTCTAGTCTAACTTACCTAAAAAAAGCTAATTATTATAAAATCATCGTCGTTATAGTCGCGAGTAGCACTCTCAATTGTAATAACTATAATAAAATAACAATACCAACTTTTCTTAAGCGCTCTTGCTAGCGGCTTATTGATACGGTACTTTGTCTGATAGCTATTTTACCAACATATTACGTGAATTCTTTTGAGTTTAAACTTTACAACCATAACAACGATTACACAGCTGCAATCATTATGGAATAAACACCCGCATATTTTCTCTACAACGGTATTTAATTCTCCAGATTGGCAATTAAACTGGCTAGAGCACTATTGGCAACCTCATTGGCAGTTATGCTCATATGCCATTTATGATCACGAACGTCTTGTCGCATTCGCCCCATTCTATATTCAACCCAAAACACATTGCTTTGATATTTCAATATTATATCCGCTTGGGCAAGGTGAACCTGAGCAATCAGAAGTTGCTTCAGAATATGTTGATATCATTATTTTACCTGGTTACGAAAAAACAGTTATCGCATTATTAAAAACTAAGATCGATATGTTAAATATCGATCAAATCATTTGGCGAGCTAATTTAAACACAGCCCAAATAAATAAATTACTCGCAACAGCTGATGAAGACTTTAAACGCAGCCCACTAGCGAGATTCATCATAGCAACTAATAACTGGCAACTCAGCCAACTTAGCAAAAATAATCGCTCAAGATACCAACGTTCCATAAAGCAATTAGAAAATATTAATGCCCATTTTTGTTGGGTTTCTCCTGAAGATTACCCTGCATATCTTCTAAAGTTAGCTCAATACCACCAAGTACGTTGGCAAGCACATGGCTGTCTGGGGGCATTTGCAGAACAAAGCTTTAAAGACTTTCATCAAACCATAATACAAAAATGTTTTTCATCAAAAGTTAGAATGAGTGCGATAGTTATTGATGATACGCCGATAGCTATTAACTACTATTTCATTGATAACAGAACACTTTATTTTTACCAAAGTGGTTGGGACACAGTTAATTATGCAAAATTTTCAATTGGTATGGCATTACACCTTTGGAGTATTGATAATAATCCCCGAGAATTTTATGATTTTATGATGGGTGCAACAAATAATAGCTACAAATTAAAATTTAAAACTATGACTTATCCGATGAATAATATTGATCACAGAGTGAAACCTTGGAAGATAACATTACATCGGCTTTTAAGTAAGTTAACTAAATATATTGGCCAATTTAAATGATTTAATAGATAATGTACTGTTAACGTAGTGTAATATTCCTATCATGCTAACTGTTATGGCTTGTTCCATAAAAAATTATATAATGGACTAATAAAAGTATGGCTCGTCACTTTCCTGTTGAGGAAGATAAAGACTCCTCTATCGCCTTTTTCTTTTTATTTTTATATACCGCTTCTGTATTAATTAGACCTCATGAAATGTTCTTAGCAAGCGTAGAATGGATCACCATTAAAGTGTTTGCCATTTTAGCTTTTGTTTTTGCCCTAGCAGCACAGAGACCACTTCATATACTTCCTCAACACTGGATGCTACTCGCTTTAGTGCCACTTATTATCATGTCTGGATTTTTAAACGGCTCTGGCATGATAGGTATTGAGCAATCTCAACGAATATTTATTAGCGCTTTAATACCACTTTTTTTATATTCTAATTGCATAACTACGATCAAGCGGCAACATTTACTCATGGCTATTTCCCTGATTGCCGCCATACTAATGGTGCACAACGGTCATGTGCAACAAACAGCATTCCAAGGCGCAGGCTGGGCACTAGACACCAATTCTGTTGGTTATATACTTTTAGGTGAAAGGCGTATTACCTACCTTGGCTTCTTTAATGACCCCAATGACTTGGGAATGTTCTTAGTTATGAATATACCATTTGTAGTTTATTTTTATAAAAAAGGGAATTTTTTCAATAAACTACTTATGCTTGGTGTTCTGTCAGCTCTTTTTTATGGTATATATTTAACTGGCTCTCGTGGCACTATGCTTGGTGCCGGTGCCTTAATAGGTGTTTATTTAATTGTGATGAATGCAGGGCCAAAATTATTTATCGCAATTGCAGTACTGGCACCAATTGCTGCCACAGTTATTTCCTCTCTCCAAAGTAATATTGACGAATCAGCTGATGGCCGATTAGAGGCTTGGTATGCCGGCATATTAATGCTACTTTCTAATCCTGTTTTTGGTATCGGCATGGGGCAGTTTTTAGAAGAACATGGACTCGTTGCTCACAACTCTTATATTCATGTTGCTGGTGAATTAGGAGTGCCCGGTTATTCTCTATGGGGTGGAGCGTTAATTTTTACGGTTTTAACAGGCTATTTAATTATTCGCGATCAAATAGCCAATAATAAATTAAAAGAAACAGATAAAGTAACAAGGTCTACAGATGAAGCCGCGGAATTATTACTTAATAAAACCTTATTCTTTTCTTTAATGGGCTTTATGATCACCGGTTTTTTCATTAGTAGAATGTTTACCTTACTGTTATTTATTTTTATGGGTATGGCCATCGCATCTTATCTTCGATTAGTGAAAATAAACCCAGCTTATAGCGTGCACTTTACCAAGCAACTGGCACTTAAATCGATGCTCTATTGCTGGTCTATTATCGTTGCAGTTTACATAGCGTTAAAGTTAGGCCTTTAATTTGTCTATTCAAAAAAATATCGCCTTACATAGCTTACTCAATAGTAAAAAAAATAATTTCAACTTAATTAGAATGTTAGCAGCGCTTGCCGTTATTATCAGTCATAGTTATGCCCTTGCTTTAGGAGATAGGGGCTTAGAACCAGTCAAAAATTTCCTAGGCATTAGCTTAGGTGCTATTGCCGTCGATATATTTTTTATCACCAGCGGCTTATTAGTGACAAGAAGCTTACTCGTTCGCACAAATCTAACATTCTTCATTGCTTCAAGGGTACTACGAATATTTCCGGCATTGCTCGTATCTGTCATATTTTGTACTGTTTTAGGAGCTACTCTTTCAAGCTTCCCATTACAACAATATATTAGAGATCCAGAGCTATTAAACTTTATAATATACAACAGCACCATTATAATAAGTGACTATCAAAAGCTCCCTGGGCTATTCTATAATGCCCCATTAGATAGAAGTGTTAATGGTTCGTTATGGACCTTACCCTGGGAGCTTAGAATGTATATTGTGCTTTGTCTAATTGGCATTTTTTGTACAATACTAAAAAAATAAAACTGCACCTTGATATCAGCCCTTATGCCATAGTATTAATCGCTATTTTCAGTACCGGATTATATTTTTATTTTCATTTTACCGAAAACAACCATTGGTTCTATTATAAATTTTTCAGGTTTGCATCCGCTTTTTTTATTGGCGGAAGTATATATATACTGAGAAAATACATTTACCTGAACATTAAAGTAGGCGTTATTGCATTATCATTTTTGGTGATTGCGCTTTGCATCAGTAAAACAATGTTATTTATCACTTATATTTTTTGTGTACCCTATTTAGTCTTATGCGCGGCTTATTTACCAACCGGAAAAATACATAACTACAATAAACTGGGTGACTTTTCATATGGAACATACATATATGCTTGGCCAGTACAGCAAACATTAGCGATTACGTTTATTGGTATCACTCCCACCCAAATGTCTATATTTGCAATAGTGCTTGTTAGCGGACTATCAATAATGTCATGGTATTTAGTAGAAAAGCCATGCATGAAATTAAAGCGTTATTTTAATTAACCCCTAGTTTAAAACATAGCGGTAATATCAACGGCCAAATAGAAATTTAAAACGCTTGACTTAAACGTTTAAAGCTATCCAGATAAGCATCGGTTAATTTAGCACCTAGCGCTTGTAGCTCTTCATTTGAAGTAGACATAGCAACTTCCACTGCTGACATTAAATCTTCTGGACTAATCCCCTTAGGCATATGAGGTAAGTCCCAAGTTTTCATGTAATTTATTTGCTTTCTTAAACTTGGCAATAAAGCGACTCTTGGAACACCAAAAGACATAGACGTAATTAAGCCATGTAAGCTAGTGCCGCAATAGCAGGACGCGTTACTAATAATATTCATTAGATCAAAAATATTTCCTGCTAAATATATATCATAAGCAATATCATCCGCTAACATTGAAATCACCTTGTTAATGCCTGCCGTATCATTATGGCCAGCAGCATTACCTATCGCGATAAAGACCAAAGGTAAGTTAAACTTACGACTTACTTCTGATAACGCATTAGCAAATGCTTGCTCTTTACCTCTGACATGCGCTTGCGATATTTGAAAAACAATATAGCCTTCCATGTAGTTTTCGAGTAATTTTTTAGTGCTAAATGATGATTGCTGCTCAAGTTCTTCAACCGAGATATATGAAGACATTACGGTGGCTGAATCTGGTGCTAATAACGCAGAGTCACAGCCTATTCGTTTTAGTTGTTCCTGTGAAAACACATCTCTAACAGCAACATAACAGGCTTCATTCATCACCTTGCTTAACGATAACATTTTATTTTCATCAATAACGTGAGAAACCCCTGTCGCCCCTACAGAGTTATAAATGATCTTACGTGAAATACCCACATCGTCGCGATTTAAATTAAAAGGTAACTCGGAGGTTAAACCAGCAAGTCGTGCAATGAAAAAATCGGTTATTTTTGGAAAATAATAGCAGGCAATCCGTTCATAAAAAGGAAAGATAATGGTTGGCAATAAGTAGCCATAAGCGGATTGCCAATCGCAAGCAACAACATCACCACCAGCAAGCATTACCGTTGCATCATGCTGACTTTCTTTTAGTGCTTGCTTTATTTTAACCGTTTTTGGTGCGCCAAATTCAGAGAGATCACTATCAATTAGGCCAGCAACTACCACTTTTTTTTCAGGAAATTGTTGTTTTATTACTCGCTCCATAATCAAAGGAAAGAGTAAGTCACCATAGTTGTGCCGATCAAATGCACCGTATAAGATAATGTCATTCATGTATTTCTCTCTCATCATTAGTATATTTTTTAAACTCAACGCTTAATTAAGTTTTTTAGTTCAATTAGTGCCGATCTATCAATAAAAATGAGCGATAGACTAAAGCTTATTCCACCCAACACTATTTGGCTAAACATGTTAAATACGCTGATTTCATTGGTAAATTGTTTAAGAGCAAATACGACAATTAGCATAAAAGTACCGGCAAGCATAACGGGAAGAAACTGCTTTACTAGTGAGAGTATATTGATGTGGAATAATCTACAATTTCTTCTCAGTACTACAATATAGGCAAGCGGAAAGCCACATGCCCATGCTAAGGCTAAACCCACCGCTCCGAGATCAACAAAGAGTAAAATGCTCAGTAACAACAAGCTAAGCATAATGATAGCATTAATCAATAAATGCCCAGCCTTTTGCTGGCTTTTAATCGCTGGATTAAATAGCTCCTCACTAAAGCGTAATGGCATAACAAATAAGATAATCATGGTTGGAATAACGGCTCCTGACCATTTTTCACCGATAACAATTGGTATCACTAAATCAACCACTGAAGCTAAGCCCCAAAAAATAGGTATGGTGACGATCAAGCTTAATTTTTGTGCTTTGATAATATAGCCTTTAATACGTTCTGGTTGATCTTGTATTTTTGAAAAGGCAGGAAAAGCCACTTGCTTTAACAGAGGTAAAATTTTCTTTTGCGGCATCAAAGCAAATTGCAAACCAATGGCAAACAAACCCACCTCTGAAGCAGATAGCATTCGCCCAGCAATAGTGACATCAATATGAAGAAAGACATATAAAATAATAGAATGGAGAGTCAGTAAGCTACCAAAACGAATGAAAGGCTTTACTTCAGATATTTTAAATTCTGGTAAAAATGTTATCGGGCTTATAAAGAGTACCATTACCGTTAACAAACCAATTGCGACTATTTCACCTATAATTAAAGCCCAAAAGCCATACCCTAATAATGCTAACGTAAATGTTGTTATGGCTGCGCTAATGTTTGCAATAGCACTGATGATGGATATTTTTTTAAACTGCATCTTTCTTGCTAATACGGCAGACGGTATCACCTGCAAAGCTAACAACAAAAAACACCAAGCATTTAATTTTAATATGCTGGCAACATTTTCTGATTGATAGAATTGACCAACCAGATCAGCAGAAAAAAACTGCAACAAAAACACAGCACCATGAACGAGTAGTACCGCGCCAAAGATTTGTTTCAATATTTTTTTTGTCAGCTCTTTTGCTTGAATAATTGAAGGAGCAAACAGCCCACCAATAATTAAGGTTAAAAAACCAAATAGCGCATCAGCCATTGCCACTACACCGTAATCTTCAGGCATTAATAATCTAATAACCCAAAAGGTCATCAACCAGCGTATTATTTGTGTGGTGATTTTACCTAATGCCACCCATTTTAAAGAGTGCAATATTTGGTGTTTAAACTCTGTACTGTCGCTCATAGCGTGTAGTAACCTTAAATTTAAGCGGACGTTCGACCTGAAAGGCTACGTTTTATTTTTTGTAGTATTTGCCATATAACATTTGGCGTATATTTAAAAATAACGCCTTTAACATAACAAGGTATATTACTTTTTACTTGATGAGCACGAATAAAAGTATCTCCCGCTAAATCATATAAACCTGAAAAAATATAGGAGTAAGCATAGCGAATATGCAATTGCTGTTTAATCAATGCCCAATGACTATGTTTAAATTTTTCAGTTGCAAGTTGCTCAATTTTATCTAAACAAACAATTTCTGCCTCATGCATTTTCTCATCATTTAATGAATAATTGTCACCATGAAAAACATGTACGGCAAGGTGTTCAGCAATAAAATCAAATTCGCAAGTCATAGCCAACTTCAGCCATAAATGCCAATCATCCACCCCCATAAGGGCCCTATCATCATCAAAGCACTCAACTTGTTGCAAATATTTTTTACGCACCACGGCTGTACAACATGTCAGCATATTCATTTGCACTAAGTACTCAAACACCTGCCCCCTGTGCTTATCTTCAAATCCTGGGGTAGATTGCTTGTTATACAAAACATAATCCGCAATTGCACCACAGTAAACTAAACCAACCTTACTATTAGCAAACAATGGCATCTGTTGACTCAGCTTATGAGGTAGCCAAAGGTCATCTTGATCACAAAAGGCAATAAAATCAGCTGTTGATTGCGCAATAGCAAAATTACGTGCGTGAGCAACACCGCCATTAGCATTAAAAAAAGCTTTGATACGATCATCTTGTGCGGCAAGTTTAGTGATCAGCGCTTTCGAACTATCTTTAGAACCATCATCAACTAAAATCAGTTCAATAGCAGGATAATCTTGAGCTAATATTGATTTGACCGTTTTTTCTAGGTATTCCGCGCCGTTATAGACGGGAACAACAACAGAAACTAATACTTGTGACACATTTATTCCTTTTACTTAATATTATATTTAAGCGTAACCATACTCATCAGTCATATAAAAATTGTACGATTTCTATATTCTAGCCATTAGGAACTTGGCAGGATCGCTGCCATTAATCTAAAAATGTAATATCTAGGTTTAGGAGCTCGCCAACAAGCTAATTCAAAAGTTCTTTGTAAGTTTTTTGCTATTGCCAGTATGCCACCCACCTCATATATTGTTCGCCAATGCTTTCTTAACACCTGTAAGCGGCCATAGTAAATGTATTGCCACTTGCCCGATTCATTGCCATGCCCCGCACGTCTAAACCAGGTCAGCGCTTGATTTATATAGTGAATTTCATGCCCTTGCTTTAACAACACTAGCCAAAAGTCATAGTCTTCAACTCTAATGCTAGGGTCAAACCCGCCTGATGAATTAAACACTGCTCGTCGAATTAATAACGTTGAAGGTAAAACATGTGAGTCAATAAGACAGTCACTGATGGTCAATACCGCCGGTTTATCTAAACAATACTCTTCAGCAATTAACTCATGCTTAAAAATAGCCGTGCCAGTATGGCATGCTGCAACGGCTAGATTCTGGTTAAGATAGTTTTCTTGTAATGCTATTTTTTCTGGATACCAGACATCGTCTGCATCAAGAAATGCCACATATTCTCCAGAGGCATGCTTAACCCCAGTATTTCTAGCATGAGCTATGCCCCTATTTTTGGCATGTTCTACAATGGTCACTCTATTTGAGAAAGTAGCTAAAAATGCTCGAGAAGATTTCGTTGGACCATCATTAACGATTATGATTTCACGTACCGCTTGAGTTTGCTTTTCGATAGACTCAATAGCTTGTACGATAAACTCTTCATTATGATAGTACGGAATGATAACTGATGTTTTCTTATCCATGAAACACTCGACTTTTTTATTATCTAATAATGTTACTATAAAAGTGTTACTTTCATATAATTAATTTGTTAAATTCAAACGCTTGACGCTGTTAAAAATAATAGGAAGATTTTTACTAATGTATACTGCAATTTTTCGCCATTTTTTAATGCCGACATATGAACTTATTAAAGGTAAAAATCTTGTTGAACATATCAAAAACTATGAACAACATTTAACTTGGAGTCCAGAGCAATTAAAACAACATCAGTGGCAAGAACTACGTAAGTTACTTGAACATGCTTATAAGTATACTAGTTTCTATCCCAAACATTGGAAAGCAGCAGGTATCAACTCAATTGCTGATATTCAAAGCATGCGTGACTTTGAAAGGCTGCCTTTAGTCACTAAAGGCGATATTGCCAGCCACTATACTGAATTGAAGGCTAAAAACTACGCAAATAACATCAAAAAAGCAACCGGTGGCTCAACGGGTCAACCATTCAGGTTTGAATTGAATACTGAAAGCAATACCCGACGTGAAGCTATTATGTGGCGTGGCTATGGTTGGTTAGGTGCAGGACTTGGTGAAAAAACCTTATATTTATGGGGCGCTGACATTGGCCATCCCAGTAAATTAAAAGCACTTAAAAATAATTTATATCATGCTTTTTATAACAGAAAGATGATGAATTCTTTTGCGATGAATTCAAGTAATTTGCATGAATATGTTAACGAAATTAATCGCTATCGACCCATCGCGCTAGTGTCTTATGTTAACCCTTTGTATGAATTAGCACGCTTTATTATCGCAGAAAAATTACAGGTGTTTTCACCAACAACGATCCTTACCGGCGCAGAGCCTTTACATAGTTTTCAGCGCGACATTATAGCACAAGCGTTTAATTGCCCTGTTTACGATACCTTTGGTTGTCGTGAATTTATGTTGATGTCGGCTGAGTGCCAAGAAAACAAAAAGCTCCATATCAATAGTGATCATCTGGTGGTTGAAACTGTCAACGATATTGGTCAAGTCATAAGCGGCGAGTCTGGCGATTTAGTTGTTACTGATTTATATAATTATGGCATGCCATTGATTCGATATCTCAACGGTGATCGAGCAACCCTGATAAATCGACCTTGCGGGTGTAATAATCCACTCCCCATCATGAGCAGCATTGACGGGCGTAAACTCGACATTATCAAAACAGCTTCAGGTAAAACTATTCCTGGCGAGCTATTTCCACATTTATTTAAAGAATTTGAAGGTATAGATAAATTTCAGGTAAAACAAAGCACGATATCATCTTTACATATATTATTGATCACTAATCAGCAATTCTGCGAACAAGATAAAAAAACAATCGCGGAAGAGATAAATAAATATGCCGCTAATGAATTAGAATTAATTTTTACTCTTGTTGATGATATTCCACTAACAATCAGTGGTAAACATAGGGTTACCATTTGTGAAATCTAATCAGAAAAAACCTACCTTAATTATAATTACCAATCTTTATCCATTACCTTGGGAGCCGAATCGAGCCACCTTTAATCGTCAACAATTCGCTCAGCTCAATAATAGCTTTGAAAAAAGCATGTTAATTCCGATCGCTTTTCCTGAATGGTTGAAACACCGAAAGCAAATTAAGCAAACTCAAAACTTACGTTACGTACCTTACTTTTATCTACCCAAATTAGGCCGACGATTTTACAGTGCTATGATGTTTTTCTCTATTATGTTGCATTCAGGTTTATGGCTGTGGCGTAAAAAACCGCAAAAAATATTAGCAAGTTGGGCTTTTCCTGAAGCTGTAGCCGCAAGTTGGATTAGTAAATTGCTGCATTGTGACTTTTATTTCAAAGTACATGGTAGTGATATTAACTTACATGGCAAAGTATCAGCACGCGCGAAACAAATAGTAAATGCGAGTAAAAATGCAAAAGGCATTTTATCAGTATCTCAAGCACTTGCTGATGAAATGATAACTATGGGTATAGCAGCAGCAAAAATTCATGTTATTTATAACGGTGTTGATCACCAAACATTTCAACTTAATAATGCAACATTAAATAACGCATGTGATGAATATGTTTTATATGTCGGTAATTTGAAAAAGGAAAAAGGAGTTATTGAATTACTCAAAGGTTTTGCTGCTATAAGTGCAAAATATCCACGACTTAAGTTAGTGTATGCAGGCCCAGGTAACTTGAGTGCTGAAATTTTAGCAACAGCAAAGTCAATGGCACTCAGTGATAAGGTTACTTTGCTTGGTAGCGTTAATCACGCAAAACTACCTGAGCTTATTGGCCAAGCAAAAATACTAGCATTACCTAGCTATAATGAAGGGGTTCCGAATGTCGTACTTGAAGCTATGGCTTGTGGTACACCGGTATTAGTCAGTGATGTCGGTGGTATCCCTGAAGTGGTCAATGAAAGTATTTGTGGCAAAATCATTACCGCTAAATGTGAGACAGCCGTAGCAGAGGGTTTAGATTACATCCTAACTAAGCAATGGAATAGAAAAGAAATACAACGACATAGCCAACAGTTTTCTTGGCAAAACAACGAAAAGCAACTATTACAGATGCTAAACATGATTAATATTCAAGGGTATAAATCTTAATGGTTGCTGTTACAATATATGCTTGTCTGAATAATGGAATAATCATTTAATGCTTAGTAAACTAAAGTATCTCCTCAGATCAGGGTTATTACCTGACCGATTATTTTTATTGAGCAAAACTCAGCATGAAAAAAAACTCTATTTGACTTTTGATGACGGCCCTGTGCCCGGGGTAATAGAACAACTGCTCGATTTACTCGATATACATCAAATTAAAGCGACATTTTTTGTCATCGGTAGCCGTGCAGAACAAAATCCTCGTTTGATAACTGAGATACATCAACGCCAACACGCCATCGCTAACCATTCATTTAGCCATCCAGAGTTTCATAAAATCTCGCATGCAGAGAAAATATTACAAATAGATAAAACAAATCAAATAATTAAAAAAATAACGGGCCAATCTTGCTCATTATTTAGAGCACCACAAGGACGCTGGGATATAAAACTGCTGCTCGCCATGCTAAAAAAACAAATAACCGCGGTGCATTGGAGTCGTGATTCCATGGACTTCTTAAAAGAGCCGGCAGAAAAAATTGTCGAACGTTTTTTAAAGCAACCCGTTAAATCTGGCGATATTATCCTATTCCATGATGATGACAACGCGTGTGTTGACGCACTTGCAATATTAATTCCTCAATGGCTTGAGCAAGGCTATTGTTTTAACGCATTGGAGAGCAAACACTAGTGAATATATTATTTCATCATAGAACCCGAGGTCGAGGCGCTGAAGGCGTTCATATTCGCGGTGTAGTTAAAGGCTTAACCCAACTAGGTAATACCGTGAGTATATTATCTATTCCAGGCGCTGAACCTGAAACTGAAGAACAAGCCGCGCCAGCACAAGATAATCATATAAAAGAGAAAAAAAATGGTTTTTCTTTATTATCAGAAATCACCAAGCATGTCCCTGAGTTTGTCTTTGAAATGTTCGAACTCGCCTATAACTTACTCGCAGTTTTTAGGCTTAAGAAATCAGTGCAAGACAATAACATCAGCTTGATTTATGAACGCTATTCCTTATTCATGTTTATCAGTGTTTGGTGGGCAAAACGTAAGAATATCGACATCATATTAGAAATTAATGATTCCTGCCAAGTACACCGGGTTAGAGCTTTAACCTTCAAAAAATTGGCCGCTAGAATTGAATGTTGGATTTTTAAAAATGCTACCGGCTTAGTATTCATTTCTAGTCGCTTTAAAGAAGTTGCCGAACAAGCTTATGGCGAAATTGCCCCAAGTGTGGTTTCGCCAAATGCAGCCGATTTAGATAAGTTTATTATCGACAAACCTGCTGGTATAGCACTGCGTAAAGAACTCGGCATTAATGATAAGTTGGTACTCGGTTATGTAGGAGCATTTGTACATTGGCATGGCATAGATTGGTTTGTTGATTTAATTTGTCAGCATTTACCAGAGCACCCTGATCTAGTATTACTTTTAGTCGGTGATGGGGTAGCCTTTGAACCGATAAAAGCTCGAATAACTGAAGCGGGAGTCGGCACACAAGTAATTTTAACCGGAAAAGTCGAACATAACAAAGTAGCTAACTATCTATCCGCTATGGATTTTGGCATATTACCCGATTCAAATGACTATGGTTCGCCCATGAAGTTATTCGAATTTATGGCGATGGGTAAAGGTATGATTGCACCTGATTTTTCTCCTATCGCAGAAGTTGTTTGTGATAATGAAAACAGCTGGCTATTTCCAGCTGGAGACCGTAACGCCTGTATCGAAAAAGTGCTAGATATTGCCAATAACCCTACGGCACATACTCAGGTTGGTATCAATGCCCGCGCTTATATTGAAAGAGAGCGTCAGTGGAAACATAATGCTGCCCAGTTATTATCACTCACCAGCCGAGAGCTAAATTAACATGCAAACTTTAAAGGCCGACTTAAAAAGAAAACAACAAATTTTTGCTGAAGATGGCGCGGACGTCAGCATGCTTAGAATTTTCATGGCCGATGGCACAAGTGCTAATGTACTTTATCGATGTATGCGTTGGTGTGCTATTCGCAAACTTGGCTTAGTAGCTTATTTTTTTCAATGGCTTAACAAATACTTAAATGGTTGTGTTATTGGCAGTGGTGCCGACTTTGCCCCTGGTTTTGTTATTATGCACCCAGTAGGTATCGTGATTAACTCTAAGGTCACTGGCGGTAATAATATCACCTTAGAAAGTGGTGTGGTTATTGGCGATGAAAAAGGTCAATCCCCAAAACTAGCAAATAATATATTTGTTGGTGCCGGTGCAAAAGTTATTGGCGGCATCACTGTTGCTGAACATGTAAAAATAGGCGCTAATGCCGTATTAACAAAAGATGCTTATGCTGGCTCAACTATGCTGGGAATTCCCGCCAAAGCTTATAAGAAAAAATCTGACGAGGCGTACAATTAATGGAAGCATTGTTTTGGCTTAGCATCACAGTAATTATTTATAGTTACTTTATTTATCCATTAATGTTGTTTATTTTTAGCGGTATCAAACAGGCCTTTAGTGATACAAAGTACTTATGGCGTAGACGCCAGCGCCGCACACTCGATAATAGAGATTACCCTGCAGTAACTATCATCATTGCCGCTTATAATGAAGAGTCTTGCATAAAAGCTCGAGTGGAAAACTTATTAACACTGGATTATCCACATGAGAAATTAACATTTTTAATTGGCTCAGATGGTAGTAGTGATAAAACAGCAGAGATATTGTCACAATTCAATATTGATAACTTACAAGTTTATATTTTTGACCTGAATCGCGGTAAGATGAGTGTTTTAAATGACCTTGTAGATAAAGCCCAAGACGATTTTATTATCTTCTCCGATGCGAATACCCATTTTCAAACTGATACCGTTCAACAACTGACGCGACATTTCAACAATAAGAACATTGGTGGGGTATGTGGAGAGCTTCATCTCGTTGATGGCGACTCCGGCGACAATAAAGACAATGTTTATTGGCGTTATGAACAAGTGTTAAAATTTCATGAGTCGCGACTAAATGCATTACAGGGTGCCAACGGTGCAATTTATGCCATTAGAAAGTCCCTTTTTATCCCTCTGCCCAGCAATACCATTGTCGATGACTTTCAAATTGCCATGAATGTTGCTAAGCAAGGCTTTCGATTAGTCTATGATCCTGAAGCCGTAGCCATCGAGGAAATAGCGCCTAATCTTGCAGAAGAAGAAGGTCGAAGGGTGCGTATTGGTTTAGGTAACTACCAAGCATTTTTTAAGATGTCTTGGGCCTTGAACCCACTATTAGGCTGGCGTTTTATCGCTTACTTCAGCCATAAAGTTTGCCGTTGGTTTATACCACACTTTATGTTAATTGCATTGCTTAGTAATATCACTTTACTGGAGCATAGCTTTTATCTCTGCACCCTGATAGCACAATTATTATTTTACTCTCTTGCTTTTTATGGCATAAGAAGACAGTCAAACGGCAAAAAAACTTCAACTTTTATTGCCCTTATTGCATTTTTTGTTGCCATGAATTTAGCATTAATGCGTGGTTTTATTAAATATTTTAGTTCCAATGTACAAGGGACTTGGCAAAGGACAACTCGCTAGTGATCATATTATTTTTATTCTTAATAACTTTATTTTTGTTTTTTCTAATTCTAAAAAAGAAAAATATGCTGCAATGGCTACCACAATACATACAGCAACGAATGAATAAAGCGACTAACAACACAGTAGAGACTAAGCATATTATCTTCTCCTTTGTTGACCATTATGAGCCACAATGGGGCAAACCCAATGATATTGAAATTGAGCGGAGTCGTGTTGACCGTTGGTGCGTTGAATATCCGGCAATGGCCAGTAAACACAAGGATGCCAATGGCATACACCCACAACATACGTTCTTTTATCCAGAAGAAGAATATCGAGTTGAACATTTAGATAAAATAGCTAAATTATGCCGCGATGGCTTTGGTGAAATTGAAGTTCACCTTCATCATGATAATGATACTTCTGATAACTTAAGGGCGTCTATCACTAAATTTTGTCATGTTTTGCATAATGATCATGGAGCTTTGTCTCATCACCCTGAAACCGGGCAATTAATGTATGGCTTTATTCATGGTAATTGGACACTAGATAACTCAGGCCATGACGGTAAGCTTTGCGGTGTTAACGACGAATTGATCGTATTAAAAGAAACCGGGTGTTATGCAGATTTTACCTACCCTTCTGCGCCTCATAATACCCAGCCTAAAACAATTAACAGCATTTACTACGCCAAAGACGATCCTAACCAACCAAAATCTCATAATACAGGCGTAGATGTTAGTGTTGGTGGTAGCGCATGGGGCGACCTGATGATAGTCAATGGCCCGCTAATGCTGAACTGGAAAAAATTAAAGAAAGGTATTTTCCCACAAATCGAAAACTCCGATGTTCGCAAAGGTATGGAACCAACTAAAGATCGGGTCGATTTATGGGTCGAAGCCAATGTACATGTCAAAGGACAGCCCAATTGGCGGTTTATTAAAGTGCATACCCATGGTACACAAGAAAGAGATATGGATGTTTTATTAGGACAGCCTGTTGATGATATGTTCTCTTACTTAGAAGCTAAGTACAACGATGGTAAGCAGTATCAATTGCATTACGTTAATAGCAGGGAAATGTTCAATATGATAAAAGCCGCCGAAGCAAATGAAGCAGGGAGCCCCCATAAGTTCCGCGACTATATTTTACCTAAACCTAATTTTATTGCGAAATAGCTTATGTTACTCAATAAAGTTAGAACTAGAATTATGCGCCACTTGGGTATGACAAAGGTCTTATGGCGCTATCGCCAAAATGGCGTTTACTGCTTTAATTTTCATCGTATTGGCGATGCAGATAAATGTCAGTATGATCCAAATGTTTTTTCTTGCAGTGCAAAAGATTTAACAAAGCACCTAGATTTTATCAAAAATAACTTTGAGATTATTAATCAAGAGCGCTTTATTGAAATCATAGAAAGTACGCAAGTGGTGGACAAAAAGCTCGCTTACATTACCTTTGATGACGGTTATTTAGATAACTATCAGCTGGCCTTTCCTATCTTAACGGCCATGAAAATACCTGCTACTTTCTTTGTTGCGACCGGCCTCATAGAGTCACAAACAATCCCTTGGTGGGATGAAATAGCTTGGCACATAAAGCAATGTGATTTAAACGAACTTAAGTTACCGTCATGGAATAAGGTCATCACTTTATCAGCAAAAAACAAAAGTGAAAATATCCGACAAGTACTAAGTCAATTCAAATCTGCATCAACACAAATAGAGGCTCAATTAGTTGAATTGCGTAGTATTACAGGCTTATCGCTGTCGCATTACACCAGTGAATTTATGACTTGGGCACAGTTATTGGAAATGGAGTCTGCCGGTATGACTATCGGGGCACACTCTCACTCCCATCGTATTTTTTCAAGTTTAAATGCCACAGATTTGTCACACGAATTATCTCATGCAAAGAAGCTATTAGAAGAGCAACTAGCCAATGAAGTACTTTCTATTTCTTACCCGGTTGGCAATGCTTCAACCTATAACAAAGACATGTTTGATGAAATAGAGCATCAAGGCTATCTGCTTGCTTTTACCTTCCGATATTTTATCAATCAGCAATTAAGTGCTAATAAGTTTCAATTAGGTCGATTTTCTATCTCAGAGGCTTTTGATGAAATTAAATTTATGGAATTGTGCTTAAATGCCCCAACCCTCTAGTTAGAATAGCCAGATAACCTGAACTTTAACCCTTATTACTACTATAAAATTTAAAGTTCGGACGATCATGAAGAATATTACAATTAAAAATTAAGCTAGCCCCCTTTAGAGCTATGAATTTTTACATTGCCATTAACTTTTAAAGCACTTAACTGACAACTAACGCCCCTTGCCAAATAAAACAATTTCAACAGTGCGAATTAGGATAAGTAAATCCAACATAAAACTTCTGTGTTTGATGTAATACAGATCATATTTAAGTTTTTCTAATGAGTCTTCTTCAGTAGCACCATAAGGATATTTCAATTGTGCCCAGCCAGTTAAACCTGGCTTCACATTATGGCGCTCATTGTAATAAGGAATATTTTTAATTAACTGCTGAACAAATTCAGGCCGCTCTGGGCGTGGTCCAACAAACCCCATATCACCGCGCATAACATTATAGATCTGCGGTAACTCATCAATACGATATTTACGAATAAATTTACCAATTGTTGTTGTTCTATCATCATTTTCAGATGCCATTTGCGCACCATTTTTTTCTGCATCAATGCGCATGCTTCTAAATTTAATAATATTAAACGCTTGGCCATCTAGGCCAACTCGCTCTTGAGAATAGAAAACCGGCGCCTTCATGCCTTCATCAAGCTTAATTAAAAGTGCCGTAATAAGCATTACCGGCCAAGTGACCAAAAACAAGAAAAAGCCCATAGTGGCGTTAAAGACCCAATCCAAGGTATTACGAAGATGATTCGCTGAGGCAAAACCATTCGAATAAATAACCCAGCTAGGATAAATTAGATTTACCGCTATTTGACCGGTTTCTCGCTCTATAAAATCCAGAATTTCAGTAACTTCAACACCTCTGATTTTACAGGCAAAAAGCTCATCAACAGGTAGATTTTCACGTCGTTCATCATTGGCAACAACGATTTCATCAATTTGATGCTCTAAAGCATAATTGACTAATGAACTGGTTAAGTTGATTCGGTTTTCATTAACAATGCCATGTTCAGTATCACCATTCATAATAACAAAACCATGCATAAAGAAACCTTGGCGGTCGACACCACGACGCATACGTTTTTCAATAATAGAGGCGCGTTCGCCGGCACCAAGCACAAGGACATTACGCTTATTAAAGCCAAAGAAATCAATCTGGAGCGTAAAATACCTGACGCCGCTAGCAATAATCAAACTAATTAAAGATGACATAGCAAGTAGTTCAATGGCTAATGCCCCTGAGCCGTAAAATGGATTAATTAAAGAGACAATAAAAAACCCTATGGCGACAGAAACTAACAACCTTCTGACGACGCCCCTGAAGTTTTCTCTTAGTTTTGAGTTATAAAGCCCCATAGCTAGCGATGACAATTGCACGACTAAAGCGAAAACAATCGCATGAATAAATAAAATATTCAGCGCAATGCTTTCAGCATCAAAATTAACAAAGTTAACTAAGCTATTGAGATACAAGCTAAACAAAAGTGCACTTGCAAAGCAGACAAACTCAATTAAGACTAAAGATTTGCTACCCGCAGATAAATCACGAAGATTTGGGCTAGACATAAGGTTAGAAAGTTCCTTTCTAGTGAGAAAAATAAACCAGTGCTAAACACTTTTACTTTTTAAGTTGTATATTAGAATTGATTCATCGGTAAATGTAAACATCGCATATTTAAAATACAATAATGACAATCTGTTTACAGAAATTAAATAATGTGCATCAGATGTAAAAATCAAATACAATCGGATAGCTTATATATAAAAACAGTTGTAAATAAAAAGGTTAATACCATGGAAAAACGCATGACTACTACATTAAAAGCGCTTCTATTTCTTACACTGGGTTACATTGTAGCTGGGTGTAGTTCAGCCACACTACCTCCTGCAAAAATTCATCAATCCAATACCATTGATGTTGATTCATATAAATATCTCATTGGTGCTGGCGATGTAGTCAATATTTTTGTTTGGCGTAATCCTGAAGTTTCCGGCACATTTATCGTTCGTCCTGATGGTATGATTACCACCTCTTTGGTAGAAGATATTCCCGTATCAGGAAAAACACCGACAGAACTTGCTCGCTCAATTGAAGAGATACTCGCCACCTATTTACGAGATCCAGTTGTTACTGTCACCGTAAATGACTTTGTAGGACCATTTAGCGAACAAATACGCGTTATTGGTGAAGCGACAGAGCCACAGGCTGTTAATTATATTCAACACATGACCTTACTGGACGTTATGATCCGTGTTGGTGGTCTAACTGAATTTGCTAATGGTAATGGGGCTGTACTAGTACGAGTAGAGAATGGTCAGCAGAAACAATACGATATATTTATAGAAGACTTAATCAAAAATGGTGAGATATCGGCTAACGTTGATGTGTTACCTGGCGATATTATTGTTATACCTGAGACATGGTTTTAAGCGCAATAGAGTTATTTACCTGTTTTAGAGGTCGGGAATGCAAGAAATTATAGAACAAATTGTAGATTATCTTAAAGGCATTTGGCTTAAACGCCGATTTATCATTATTTCAACTTGGTTGATATGCCCATTAGCTTGGGTTTTTATTTCTCAGCTTGATAATGTTTATGAGTCAGAAGCTCGGATCTATGCCGATACACAGTCGATTCTTGGCCCGTTGTTAAAGGGGTTAACTGTAAAAACTGATCCTGAAATACAAATTCGCTTAATGATAAAAACGCTGTTAAGTCGCCCGAATCTTGAGCGTATTACCCGTATGACAGACTTAGATGTACAGGCGAATACCCCTGAGGATTATGAGTCATTAATTGATGACTTAAAATCCAATATTATTATTAATAAAACCGGTGGACGAAAAGAGAATATTTTTACCATAACCTATCAAGATAAAGATCCAGAAATGGCGAAAAATGTTGTTAATTCAGCATTAACTGTCTTTATTGAAAATACTTTAGGTGAGAATCGTAGCGACTCTAACTCAGCACAAAAGTTTTTAGATACACAAATTAAGGAATATGAGAATCGCCTGTTGGCTGCAGAATCGCGATTAACTAGCTTTAAACAAAAATATAGTGGTGTACTACCTGATCAGTATGGCGGCTATTATCAAAAGCTGAATATAGTCAAAGAACAATTGAAAATAGTAGAGCTGAATTTATTAGAGCAAGAAACTCAACTTAAGTCAGCAAAAGCGCAGTTAGTCACATCTCCAACTGATAGCGCTAACTCACAAAATAAAATCATGAATTCTAATAGTATTCAAACCACTTATGACGATCGTATTTCTGAGTTAGAAACCTCTTTAGATTCACTACAGTTACGTTACACCGAAATGCACCCCGATGTAAAAGAAGTTAAACGCCGCCTAGAGCATCTGACTCAACAACGCAGTAAAGAAATTGAAGAATATTTAAGTGCTACTAAAAATGGCAGTAACAGTAAACTGTCAACTAGTCAGAATCCCGTCATTCAGCAATTACAAATACAAGTAAATCAGCTAGAAAATCAAATTGCATCTACTACGGTTCGTGCTAACGATTATCGCCAGCAAGTGAAAGAATTAGAAAGTAAAATTCATATACTGCCTGAAATTGAAGCTGAATTAACTTCACTTAATCGCGGTTATGAAATCACTAAGAATAAGTATGAAGAGTTACTCAATCGCAAAGAAACAGCGCAGTTAGCTCAACAAGCCGATGAAACGACTAACCCGATTCAATTCAGAGTTATCGACCCTCCTAGAGCTCCTACCGAGCCTGCAGGTCCAAAGCGTATTCTATTTTTAATCGGAGCAACTATTTTTGCTTTTGCTGTGGGTGTCGGCTTATCGTTGCTATTTAGCCAAATTAATCCCGTCGTTACTTCTAGTATGCAAGTATCTAAAGCAACAGGAATTCCCGTTTTTGGTATTGTTTCGGCCTCAGAGAACCTTGGCTTACAACGATGGCATAAAAAGAAAACATTGATATTTATCATTTCTAACAGTGTTCTCCTAATAATGTTAGCGTTTTTTATACTTTACGCCATTGCTCCTAATGTCATATTAGCGCCGATTAAAGGAATTTTATAATTTATGAGTATCATAGAAAAAGCGCTAGCTAAACAACAACAAAAAGCAGCGCAAAGCTCCTCTGAGCTTGAGCATCAACCTCAAGACGAAAAAAACAATCATCCGACTGTGGAAGTAGATCAAAAGGCTATATTGTTACTTGATAAAGTCGGTTTAGCTGAGCGTGGTTATTTGATCGATAACGGTACACGAAAAAGTATCAAAGATGAATTCCGCCAAATTAAGCGTAAACTACTGAACAATGCCTTTGGCAATGCCTCAAAAACCCTCGAACATAGTAATTTAATCATGGTGAGTAGCGCTAAGCCAAACGAAGGGAAAACCTTCGTTGCGATTAATTTAGCGTTAAGTATCGCCTTAGAACAAGATAAAACCGTACTATTAGTCGATGCCGATGTCTTGCGTCCTAGTGTAATTCGCGAGTTAGGTGTTGAGGAACAGCCTGGGATTATCGACTATTTGCTTGGTAAGTCAAAACAGGTCAGTGACATACTGTACAACACAGATATCGATAAACTTAAGCTAATTCCTGCTGGCAAACCTCATCACTTATCTAACGAGTTACTAGCCAGTGAAAAAATGGCAACATTGGCTAATGAATTAGCCAACCGTTATCCTGACCGTATCGTTATTTTTGATTGCCCACCATTAATTGGGGTCACAGAAACACTGGTATTAGCCAATTTAATGGGACAAGCAATAATTGTTGTTGAAGAATCAAAAACCTCTATTGCTGACATAAAATTTGCGACTGAACACCTCAATGAAGATTTGGCATTAGGGCTAGTACTCAATAAAGCAATAAGATCTCATAAGGACTTGTATGGCTACTACGGTTATGGCTATGGCGCAAAAGATTAAATTAAGCGCTATTTTCCTCACATTAATTTATTCCAATGTTGCCTTTGCAGGTGAGTGGCAATTTAAACCGAGCATTTTAATCGATGAAACTTATACGGATAATGTTGGCTTAGTTACCAACAACGAAGAATCTAGCTTAGTAAGTCAAGCCGGTATAAATATAGAATCTACCTATAAAGCGCGTAATGCTATATTAAATTTTTCATCAAAAAGTACCTATGCATTATATAGTCATAATCATGAGCTTGATAATGACTTTCACACCGTTGCCAGTGATTTCCGCCTACAACTTTGGCCTAACGGTATTATATTGGTAGGCGCTGCTAATATAAGCAACCAGTCGAAAAATGGTAGTAGAAATGCTTTAGCTGACATAGTATCAGCTGACACGGTACAGGTAGGAACCTACAGAGGAGGCATTGAGTATAATATCAACAATAGTGTCTTTATTGTAAATTCAGCTCTGGGCTATAACCAAACAAAATCAGAAGATGATATTGGTGATAGTGAAGGTGTAATCGCTAATATAAACAGCACTAATGGCAAAGGCGCCCGAGATTTTTTTTGGGACTTAGAACATAGCTATCAAGAACTTAAAAACAATAGTCAAGAGGGCAAGCTGAGCGAAAGTGAAGCTAAGTTTGGCTTGATTACCGACTATAAAATTAACCCTTTCATTCGTTACTATAATGAAGACAATAGTGGTAATATAACTAATCCCAATCGTACTATTGAATCAAGTTCATACGGTTTAGGCCTTCGTTGGTTAATTTCACCCAGACTTTATCTAGATACTTCATATAACAAGCCGATTGGTAATAAGTTAGATTTAGACGGTAATGCACAAAAAGAATATATTAATGCCGAGATAACATGGCAGCCATCATCTCGTACCCGTTTAGAGGCTAGCTTTTCTGAACGTTTTTATGGTGATAGCTATGGTCTTAACTTTACCCACCGGAATAGACGTTTAACCAACACGGTTAGTTATATCGAAGATATCCAAACACTAACTCGAAATAATTTTTCAGCAAATATTATCGGCTATTACTTCTGCCCAAGTAGTAGTATTAGCTCAACCGAAGATTGTATTCTAGAAGACGGTACTAATATATTCCCTGACAATCCAAGTGACCCTGATAATCCCGGCTATCAAATTTTTCCGATCCAAGATTTCATCTTAGTAGAAGATAATGTTTTTTCGCTTAATAAAACCTTAACTTGGAACTCGACATTAGCACTAGCACGCACAACTATTACTTTAAATGTTAATAGACAAAAAAGAGATAACCTCGAAACTCGCATTAAAGATGAAACCAGTGCTGCAAGCTTAAATTTCAAGCGTGACATTAGTAGTCGTTCAAACCTCAGTTTAGATTTATCTTATACGGAAACTAACCTACAAATTGATACCGAGTTAGAACGTATCGATCGCTACAGACGCTACCAAATAGCTTACCAAAAATCATTAAATAGCGCATTATTGGTTAATTTAGCAATAAGTTATTTAGACAGAAACTCTAACAGTTCGATACTAAATTACCAAGAAGGTCGCATCAGCGCCAAAATTACCAAAGGCTTTTAGCAGTATGTATGAAAATTACTATGGTTTTAAAGAAAGACCGTTTCAATTGAGTCCAGATCCAAGGTTCTTTTTTGCCTCAAGCCATCACCAAAGAGCGCTGTCATACCTCCAGTACGGTTTAGATCAAGGTGAAGGTTTTATTGTGGTGACGGGCCCTGTAGGCACCGGAAAGACCACTATCGCTCGCAATTTATTAAATAATCTCGGTGACACAAGTATTGTTGCAGCACAGCTGGTGACAACTAAACTCAATCCACAAGAATTACTTGAGTTAGTGGTCTCAGAGTTTAACATTACTGTTGTCGGTGATAGCAAAGCAGATCTGTTACAAGCTATTGAAAAATTTTTGATTCAATTACATCAACAGGGCAAGCGAGCTTTATTAATTGTCGATGAAGCACAAAACTTACCCAGTGAAACGGTTGAAGAGTTACGCATGCTGTCTAACTTCCAGTTAGACAATAAACCTTTAATTCAAAGTTTTCTGCTTGGCCAAGAAGAATTAAAAGCCATTATTCAAGCGCCAAATATGGAGCAATTTCGTCAACGTATTATCGCTTCAGCACACTTAAAGCCCTTGTCCAAAGAAGAAGTTAAAGAATATATTAATCATAGATTACATCAAGCGGGTTGTAATAAGGACGCGCTATTTTCAGATGCCGCATTTGACCTTATTCATGATAAGACACTTGGTGTACCACGTAAAATCAATATTTTTGTCGATAGGTTACTTTTATTTGGCTTTCTAGAGGAGCTTGAAAGTATCAATGCTGAAGCGATCAATGAGGTGGCACAGGAAATGGAAGTTGAGCTAACCGGCTCACTTAATGCCACTGATCTCGCCAGTAACGAACCTCATCAAGTAGTAGTCAATTCTGCAGAAAAAGTTGAAAACATTAAAGAAATATTGCGAGAAGTCGAAGATATTTTAGAAAGTAACATCAAACAAAAAATCAAAATGGCCCGCTATGTCGATAAAATGCTCAAACATAAGAGCCGTATTTATACTGATACTGACGCTACCGAGACAACAAAAGAAGAATAATTACTCATACCCGAGCATGATAAATACATATTGATATAAAAGCCGCGTTAAGCGGCTTTTATGCTTCAGGATTTAATTTAAAAAGCGCTTACAACTAATCATTAATCGCTAGCTCATATTTCTCAATCAGAGAATACAGGGTCGGACGAGTAACACCTAACAGCTCTGACGTTTTAGACATATTGCCATCAGCTAAAGCATAAGCTTTTTGAATAGCGATTGATTCAGCTTGTTCACGCACAACCCTTAAATTAAGTGATAATTCAAAGCTAGCATCTTGCTGATCAAAAAAGCCTAAATCTATTGCAGTAACCTGTGTCCCCGTCGTCATAATTACCGAGCTTTTGACTTTATTCTGCAATTCACGAATATTACCTGGCCATTTATGGCCTTTTATAGCGCTTAAGGCATCCACAGAGAAACTTTTAACGTTACGCTTATACTCTTTAGCGTAATGTTGAAGAAAATACTGTGCAAGGATGATAACGTCCTCATCTCTATCTCGTAACGGTGGAATATTTAAGGTAATTTCACTGACCCGATAAAATAAGTCTTCTCGAAAGGTTTTATCTGCAACCATTTGCTCAAGGTTTTGATTGGTTGCGCAAACAACCCTTACATCAACAGCAATTTCTTGGCGACCACCAAGGCGTTCGATACACTTTTCCTGTAAAAAGCGTAGTAATTTAGCTTGTAGGCTATATGGCATATCTCCTATTTCATCAAGAAATAACGTTCCGCCTTCTGCACATTCTATTTTGCCTTTGGTCGTACGATGTGCACCGGTAAAAGCACCTTTCTCAAAGCCAAATAATTCACTTTCCAATAATGTTTCAGGAATAGACGCACAATTGATGGCAATAAACGGTTTATTTTTACGATCGCTGGCTAAATGTACCGCATTCGCGGTCACTTCTTTGCCTGTGCCACTCTCTCCTAACAGTAAAGCCGTTATTGCTGTTGGTGCAATACGCTTCACCATCATACGTAAGCGGTCAATACTTTCGCTGTTACCAATAATACCAATATCACTACCTGCAACAGCACGCATTTTACGATTTTCGTCTTCAATTGCCGCAACACTAAACGCTCGAGCAACAATGACATTGATCACTTCAGTGTCCACCGGCTTTTGATAGAAATCATATGCGCCAGCAGCAATAGCGGCTAGGGCATTCGTTCGATCGTCATTACCGGTAATAACGATAACTTTACTGTGTGGAGCAATAGTTAAAATTTCTTGTAGAGCCGCTAAGCCTTCTGAAGCATTGGCCTCATCAGGCGGTAAGCCCAAATCTAAAGTGATAACTTTTGGTTCATGGCGCCGCACTGCTGCAATAGCACTCTGGCGATCATCTGCTAGTACAACGTCGTAGTCCGATAAGCTCCATTTCAATTGTTTCTGGATACCTTTATCATCATCTACGATTAGCAACTTTTCCATTTTAATAAAATCCTTATAGTAAATCTTGACTACTTATGGAGCCAGTTAATCTTAATGGTAAATCAATAGTAAAAATTGTACCTTGTTTAGGTCTACTCTCTACTTTAATAATACCGGCCATACTTTCGAAGAATTGTTTGGCTTCGAAGACACCAATGCCCATACCCGCATTACCTTTGGTGGTATCAAAAGGTCGAAATAAGCGCGAATTAATAAACTCTTCACTCATACCACAGCCATTATCTTCAATGATAATTCTAATTATGCGTTTCTTCTTAATTAGTGACACTTTTACCCAACCATCGCTGGCTGTTGCTTCTTGCGCATTCTGTATCAAATGCTGTATCACCGACTGGAACGACTCACTATCAATAAAAGTTTCACAAAGATCCTGTTGTGTAACTTCAACCTTGGGTAGCCTTATATTACACTGCGATACTACTTTTGTAACGATTGTTGCTAAATTGACTTGGCTATGTGAAGACTGCTCAACTTGTTTTTTTCTCAGTTGCGATAAGACTTTTTCTAAGCGTTGCGTTGCCGACTCTACCGTTTCAAAAACATCATCAATAAATGCTGGGTTATTTCGGTGCTTTTCTGCATTAGCCGTAATAAGTGCTAATTGTGCTTGGACATTTTTTAGATCATGGACCAGAAATGCTGACATACGATTAAAGGCATCAAACTGCTTTGACTCACTCAGCTTATCAGTGGCTTCATACAAAGAAATGAAATTACCTAACTGTTTAGATACGGCAAATAATAGATCTCTATCTTCCCAATTAAGTTGCCTAATTTTGTTCGCATTAGCCAATAAAAATAAACCATAAAAGGCTTTACCAATAAAAATAGGAACAATGATTTGAATATTTTTACTTCGACATAAAGCTATATCTAATAATAAGTTAGGATATATAAGAGGCGCATCTTCGTATTCATTAACATCAATAATCCAACCTTGCTGTTGACAAAACCTGCCAACCTCTAATAAATGCTCTTCAACATCCTCATCAATATCAAGTCCATCGCTATATTGCACTTGATAATGCTGATTCGAGACTTTTTTTATTATAGCGCCTTTTAAAGCATCAACTTTTGACATCATAATATGTGTTGCCATTTGATAATGGCTCTCACCACTTGATGTTTCAATTTTTTCAATAAGATTTAGCCATTCATCTCGATATTCATATTTGTTCGCAAAAAAGTTTTTAGCAATGAAAACTTTAACTTTTCGACGTAAAGACTCCGTAATCAAAAGGGCAATTAATACAATGCTACTGAGCATTAGAAAACCAATACTAACTAAACTGCCCCACTCGCCGCCGATATAATTAATCACATAACCCGCGAAAGCCATCAGTAATAAATAGCTGCCGGCGATCATCAACATGGAGCTATAAAACACCACATTACGGGAAACAAAAATACGCACTTCACCATTTTTTACTCGCCGTGTACTAATCAGTATTAATGGTGCAACAAATAATGCCAAATAACCACGGCTATACCAAAAATCAAAATCAATATTGCCCACCATAGTCGCTTGCGCATAGAGTACAAAATCAAAAATGGTGACACTGGCTAAGGCAATAACTAATGGCCAAATAGCCCAGCGTACTTGTAAATTTGCATTGCGATATAATTGCTCTAAGAGCACTAACATCCAAAGATTGAGCACAATAAAGAGTAAAAATATATATTCATAAGCATAATCTAACCAGTAACTTGCCAGCCAGCACCCAGACATTAACAGTGACCAAACAGCAAGATATTGTCGAACATAGTAATTACTCACCAACGATCTTAAGTTACGATGCTCAGTATTAAATAATATAATTAACAAAGACCAACAGGCAAGCTCAATACCATCCGAGAGCATCGTCCACTGCAAGCTAAAGCCCAGCTTGATCTGTAGTGCAGAGACTAAGTTACTGCCCAGCGTTATTAAAGTGCAAAATAACACCCAGCGCGCTAGTAAGCTGTTATTGCGAGCCGCTATAATCAACAGGGAAAATAAAGCATATGCTGCACTTGCTAAAGAAAAACCAATTAAACCAATAAAATCCATAATCTATAATTCGCTACCTGTAGTTTTAGTAAATAACTCGGTCAATATTGGCACGATAATAAAGCTAGCGATGGCAGAAACACATAAACCTGAAATAATCACCACGCCTAATGGTTGCCATAAACTACCACCGAAGAGAGTTAATGGTAATAAACCACCTATAGTGGTTATTGTTGTTAATAATATTGGTGTAAAACGGGTTGAACTGGCTAACAATATTGCCGGTTTCTTAGCCATATTCTCAGCCAAGTTTTTATTGGTGGTATCGACGAGAATAATGGCGTTATTGACCACAATACCGAACAAACTAATTAAACCTATAAATGCCATCATAGAAAATGACAAGCCGGTTATATACAAGCCTAGCACAGCACCAGTCATAGCAAATGGAATGGAGGTGAAGATAACTAGCGGCTGAAGAAATGATTTGAATTGTAAAACCAAAATAGCGAAGATACCAATAGCGGTGATCAGCATAATTTGCGACAAACCAGCAAAAGATTCTTGCCGAGACTCCTCTTCACCACCTAAAAGGTAGTACATACCTGCAGGTAATTGATAATTGTCAAGATAGCTAACAACCTCAGTGGTTATTTGCTGAACAGAATACTCTTTAGCCGCATCAGCAGATACCCGAGCCATACGCAATTTTTGATAATGAAAAAAATCTGTTCGCCCTTTCTGCAGCTTTATTTCTACAAATTGCCCGATTGGGACATTTTCACCTTGTTGATTAACAATCGTTATATCAGAGAGTCCAGCCAAATCACTTTTTGGGCGGCGGACTAGAATCGGATAATTTTCACCATTACTATCATTAAATTGACCAATAAAGGTTCCTGAAAGCGCGGTTTGAATACTGCTATCTAGCTGGTTGATGTCGATCCCTGAAAGTGCGGCTTTATCATAGTCTATCGCTAACGCTAATTCGGTATTTGCAATCCCGATTGGGCTATCTAAATTAATAGCTCCCGGTATTGCCGCTATTTTAGCTGCTAAATCTGCAGCAACACGCTCAAGATCTGATAATGACTCACTAATTAATCGAACGGTAATTGGCTGATCGGTAACCGGGCCTTGCGTAAACTCTTTAACGGTAATCTTTGCTTGATGCCACGCTGAGAACTCTGTTCGCAATGCAGCTACCAACCTATTAACTTCTTTTTCATTATAAGCTTTTAATACCAACAGCAGCTGACCATAGCTTGCAACCCCACGTTTAGGTATTTCATTGTAGTAAATACGAGGGTTAGAATTACCAACGTTAAGGGCGATTTTTTCCACAAAAGGTTGAGTTTCAATAAAATCAGTCATCGAATGCATGACTTCATTAGTGTAATCCAATGAAGAATTAGCTGGGGTTTCAACATCGATCAGTAACATTGATTTCTCGGCTTTAGGAAATAAACTAACACCGACTTGGCCAAAAAGTGATGCCATAGCAAATAAAGCAATAAAAGCACTTACTAGCATAAGTAACTTAGCTCTCATTAAACGACTTAACCAGGCAACATAGTATCGTTCAGCAAAACTATTAACATAAAATTGTAAGGTTTTAACTTTACTCTCTTTTCGACTAAAAAATTTACTTGCAAGTAATGGTGTCAGCGTTAATGCAATCAGTAAAGATGCCAAGAGCACTAACACAACCGTTACCGGCATAGAACGAACAAAATCCCCGGTATCGCTGGCCAACATCAGCATAGGTAAAAAAGCCAACATAGTGGTTACTGTGCCGCTAGTAATTGCCCAACCGACTTTGCTGGCTCCTAATGCTGAAGCACCTGCCAAGTTACTGGTTTTGTGCTTTTCTCGGTGAATGCTCTCGGTTACTACAATGGCATTATCAACCAATAAGCCCAACGCAATAATTAAACCAACAATAGACATTTGTTGCAAACCAAAGCCAGAAAAATCAAGCCAACCAATAGCAATTAAAAAGGATAATGGGATAGCGATAATGATGACAATCGCTTCTCGTAGCCCTAAAAATACTAATGACATTAACCCGACTAGTATCAGACCTTGCCATAAATTATCAAAAAAACCATTCACCCGACTTTCAACACCATCAGACTGTTTAAAAAGCGTGGCTATTTTGATCGTATCGGGCAAAGTCTGCTTGAATGCAGCAATCTCTTGCTCAATAGCCTCAGTGAGGGCAAATATATTAGTATGCTTTCGCTGTTCAGCGGTTAAAAATATTACTGGTTTACCATCATAATAAGCCAAATAACTAGCTTCACGACTGGAAAACTCAACCCGTGCAATATCTTTCAAACGAATAACAGCATTGGCATTAGCAAAAACCACCGTATCATTAAGTTCATCAATATGTTGAAAATTACCACTGGTTTTAACATTAAACCGGCGCGTGTTTGCATCAACAAAACCAGGAGTAATGTTTATAGCTCGCTTTTGCAGCAAGTTATTAATAGTTGCTACACTGATACCATAATGCTTCAACATAGCTAGGTTTAAATCGACTGCAACGACTTGAGTAGGATAGCCCCAAATATCAGCTTTTTTCACCGTCTCAATAGCTTCTAAACGTTTCTCAAGTTGTTTGGCATGAAATTCCATTTTTTTATAATCAGTCGAGTCGCTCCAAAGCGCTAGCTGAATAATAGCGACACTGGTTGGCGTAGCCTTTAACACTAAAACATCTTGAACACCTGCTGGTAGTGTTGGTTTTACCGTTGATACGGCTTGTTTCACTTCGTTATAGGCAGTATTGGGATCGCTACCATATAAAAATGTTACTTCAATCCGAGCACCACCATTCTTAATTTGTGACTCAATTTTTTTGATGCCTTCGATATCGGCAAACTCTTCTTCAAGCGGATCAACAACTAAAGTTTCAATATCTGTCGGTGATGCACCTGGGTAGACAATTTCCAGTAAAGTGATTGGAATATCAAATTGTGGATCTTCAGAACGAGGCATGTGAAAGTATGACACAATGCCCACGAGCACCAAAAGAAGAACAACAGTAAAGGTAAACTGAGCATTATTAATTGCCATACGAGGAAGAAACATAATGACTATGGCCTAGCCAAAGAATAATTTTGCCAACCTTTAGTAACGACTTTTAAAGCCTCATCATTGCGATTAGCTTGCAAGTAAACATAATCATTGTCCAGTTGAAGCACAGAAAAACGATATTGCTTAAAATCAGAGCTTTCTGGAGATTGAGCAATAACAATGGCTTTACCATCATCATCAACCGCAACTAGCGCAGCTATGGGCAGTCGATAAACAAACTTATCACTTTCAAATGCAATACTAACACCTGCAAGTTGCCCTGCTATCATTGCACTAGTGATGTTCATTTCCGGCAATAAGACTTCAATAGTAAATAAATTATCCCCACTATTGGCAAGCGCAGGAATTTTACTGACAGTACCATCAACAATACCCATATGGCTTATCGACACCCTTACGTTTTGCCCTAAATAGACTTGACTAATCTCTTGCCCTGTTAAGGCAACTTTGACCACCCAGTCGAGCTTGGCAACTTTCAAAGCTTCTTGGCCAGGACTTTGTAATTCACCCAACTCAGTATTGCGAGCTAGCACAACACCGGAAAAAGGTGCATAAATTTGTGCTTTTTCTAAATTATAATAAGCCACTTGATAAGCCGCGCGAATAGTTTCGACCTGTGTAATTGCCGTATCCATATCACGTTCAGAGGCCAATTTTTCATCTAATAAACCACTAATTCGCTTTACATCTCTTTTGGCTTGCGTTAATTGCGCATAATATGAGTTTTTATTTTCTTTTAATTCCGTAACATCAAGTGCAGCGAGCAATTGCCCTTGATCGAAGGCCTCTCCCTCATCGACGCTAAGGAGTGCTAAGTAGCCCGCACTTTTAAATGACAAGCTTAATGTCCTTTTATAATCTAACTTACCCGTTCTCTGTATGGTGTTAGTATAAAGCTCAGCACTGATCATTTCGGTGTCAAATGATTGAGCTATTAACGGTTTTGTCAATGAGACAAGTAGTAAAGTAAGTACAATAAGGAATAATTTCATAGCCGAGTGTTTGCTTATAGGATATTGAGATAAATGATATTCTAGCCTTTACTTTAGGCATCTTCACAACGAAAGTACATCTTTTTCAATGCTAGGATCTGCAATAAATATATAAATGCAACACAATAAAAAGTACAACAAGCACTCAACTCAATATCAATCATCGCTAAATTGTTAATCTCATGAAATTAATAACATTTGAGAGGCTAGTCAATAAATCCATATTCTTGCTAGACATAAACAACGATACTCTATACTATTTGCCGCGCTTAAATCATTTCATTATGCACCCATAGCTCAGCTGGATAGAGCGCTGCCCTCCGGAGGCAGAGGTCGCAGGTTCGACTCCTGCTGGGTGCGCCACATTCCCTTATTAATACAACACGAAAATTCCCACTATTTTATCTATAGCGCAGTCTAGCTAATAGCGAGCGAATTCCATACAATATTAATACTCAACGTATTTTGGAAGACATAATGAAAGCAGAAATAAAGTGGATCGGTGATGAATTATTTATGGCGACATCTGAAAGTGGCCATACGCTAGTGTTAGATGCAAATGCCGGAGCCTTAGCCCCGAGTCCATTGGAAAATGTGCTATTATCTTTAGGTGCATGCTCATCAGTTGATGTCGTCAGTATATTAAAAAAAGCACGCCAAGAGATTCAAGGCTGCAAAGTAGAGATCACAGCTAAGCGCGTCGATACAGTGCCTAAATTATTTTCTGATATTCATTTACACTTCATTATTGAGGGCAACAATATCAGTGAAAAACATGTTGAGCGAGCGGTAAGTTTATCTGCTGATAAATATTGCTCTGTGGCCTTGATGCTTAATAAATCGGTCAAAATAACCCATGATTTTGAGATTAAAGTTTTGCAACGATAACCTTTAGCTGTCGGCAGCTAAAACACTTATCAGGCCAGATTGACCTTGCTAGCTATCTCTCCTAATGTTTATCAAATATTCGCAACATTCAGTGAGATAGCTCCCCCAAGGTGATAAATTTATAAGTCACTCATCCAATCAAGTTGCTTATTGGCTTTATTTTTCTTATTCATTAACTCAGTGATCAACGGGGTTAATATCAACTCCATTGCTAAACCCATTTTCCCACCAGGTACCACAAGGGTATTCATGCGAGACATAAATGCACCATCAATCATACTTAAATAATAAGGGAAATCGACATTAGTTGAATCTCTAAATCGGATCACCACAAAGCTTTCGTCCAATGTCGGGATTGCTTTCGCACTAAACGGGTTTGAAGTATCGACGGTAGGAACGCGCTGAAAATTAACATGAGTACGCGAAAATTGCGGGGTGATAAAAGAAATATAATCTTCCATACTTCTAACAATACTCGCCGTAACGGACTCTCGACTATGACCACGTTTATTGGTATCACGTATTATTTTCTGTATCCATTCAAGGTTAACAATCGGTACCATGCCAATAAGTAAGTCTACATGTTTAGCGACATCATTTTTTTCTGTTACTACGCCGCCATGTAAGCCTTCATAAAAAAGTAAGTCTGTGCCATCGCCAAGCTCCTCCCAAGGAGTAAATGTGCCTGGCATTTGGTTATAAGGTACGGCTTCATCAAAGGTATGTAGGTATCTACGCATTTTCCCCCGACCAGTTTCAGAATAGTCCTTAAATAGCTTTTCTAAGGCATCAAAGTCATTAGCTGCATCACCAAAATAACTAATATTACGCTGATCTTCTCTCGCCTTACGCTTCTCTAAATCCATTTCTGGGCGCGAATAACGATGAAAGCTGTCACCTTCAACAGTCGCTGAAGTAATACCTTGCGTGCGGAATATATGTTCAAACGATTCGGTTGTCGTTGAAGTACCAGCTCCTGAAGAGCCTGTGACGGCAATGATCGGGTTACGTGATGACATAAAGTGTATCTGCCTATTTTTACGTGGGTAATTGTTATACGAGGTATTACTTGATGGGTCAAGTTTTTAGCTCGTGTCGGTGTTTTTGAGGCACAAAAAAGCGGAGCCTAGGCTCCGCTTTCAATTCCGACAGAAATAAATTTAGTAAAAACTAAATTATGCTTCTGCGCTAACCTCTTCAACTGCTTCAGCGGCTTCTTCAGCTGCTGGGCGGTCGACAAGTTCAACGTAAGCCATAGGCGCTTTATCACCAGTACGGAAACCACATTTTAAAATGCGAGTGTAACCACCTGGACGTTCTTGGTAACGAGGACCAAGTTCGTTGAATAAAATACCTACTACTTCTTTATCTTGTGTACGAGCAAACGCTAAACGGCGATTTGCAACACTGTCGGTCTTAGCCAATGTAATCAATGGCTCTACAACCATACGTAGTTCTTTAGCTTTAGCTACAGTCGTTTTAATCAAACCGTGCTTCACTAAAGAGCTTGCCATATTGCGGAACATCGCTTTACGATGACTGCTATTACGGTTTAACTGGCGACCGCTTTTACGATGGCGCATAAGTTAATCCTTCTCTCAACTATTAAAAAAACGATGATCGACTTAGTCGTTATCAGCTATGCTTTCAGGTGGCCAGTTTTCTAGGCGCATACCTAGAGACAAACCACGAGACGCCAAAACGTCTTTGATTTCAGTTAGAGACTTCTTACCTAAATTAGGTGTTTTAAGAAGCTCAACTTCAGCACGCTGTACTAAATCGCCAATATATTGAATTGCTTCTGCTTTTAGGCAGTTTGCTGAACGAACAGTAAGTTCAAGGTCATCAACAGGACGAAGCAAAATAGGATCAAACAGTGGTTTTTCCTCTTTTGGCTCTACTTCAGTTACATCACGAAGCTCTACAAACGCATCTAGCTGTTCAGCTAAAATTGTTGAAGCGCGACGAATTGCTTCTTCAGGGTCTAACGTACCGTTAGTTTCCATGTCTAAAACCAGTTTGTCCAAGTCTGTACGCTGTTCAACACGTGCAGAATCAACATCATAGGCAATTCTTACAACGGGACTGAATGAAGCATCAACTAACAAACGTCCGATTGCACGATCTTCTTCCTCGGCATCGCGTCGAGCTGAAGCAGGAACATAACCACGTCCCATTTCAACCTTTATACGCATACTGATAGAGCCATCACCTGTCAAATTACAGATTACATGTGTTGGATTTGCAATTTCTACATCACCATCATGTTGGATATCGGCAGCCGTTACAGGGCCTTCACCGGACTTAGTTAAGGTAAGAACAGCTTCATCTTTGCCTTCTAACTTTATAGCTAGTCCCTTAAGGTTTAACAGTATTTCGATGATGTCTTCTTGCACACCTTCTTTACTGCTGTACTCATGAAGTACACCGTCAATTTCAACTTCAGTTACAGCACAACCTGGCATTGAAGATAAAAGAATGCGGCGTAACGCATTACCTAAAGTGTGACCAAAACCACGCTCTAATGGCTCTAAAGTTACTTTAGCGCGAGTAGCACTAACAGTTTCGATATCAACCAATCGTGGTCTAAGGAATTCGGTTACAGAACCCTGCATTATGTCCTCTCTTAAAGTGCAACTTTACTTAGAGTAAAGTTCAACAATCAACTGTTCATTAATTTCGGCAGACAAGTCAGAACGATCAGGAACACGTTTGAAAACGCCTTCAAGTTTCTTGTTATCTACTTCAACCCAAACTGGCTTCTCACGTTGCTCAGCTAATTCTAAAGCAGCGATAATACGCGCTTGAGTTTTAGATTTTTCACGTATAGAAACTACATCTTCGGCTTTAACAGTGAAAGATGGAATATTAACAACAACACCGTTAACTACGATAGCTTTGTGGCTAACTAGTTGACGAGCTTCAGCACGAGTGCTGGCATAGCCCATACGGTATACTACGTTATCAAGACGTTTCTCTAAAAGTTGCAACAAGTTTTCACCTGTATTGCCTTTTAGACGAGCCGCTTCTTTATAGTAGTTGCGGAATTGTTTTTCTAGTACGCCATATATACGACGAACTTTTTGTTTTTCACGAAGTTGAATACCGTAGTCAGATAAACGACCGCGACGGGCGCCATGTTGACCTGGTATTGTTTCGATTTTACATTTAGTGTCAATTGCTCTAACACCGCTTTTAAGGAACAAATCTGTACCTTCGCGGCGACTAAGCTTTAACTTAGGACCTAAATATCTAGCCATTTTCTTTCTCCAACTATCCTAAAAAAAGTACGATTAAACGCGACGTTTCTTAGGAGGACGACAACCATTATGAGGAATAGGTGTAACGTCAGTAATGTTGGTGATTTTAAAACCAGCAGCATTTAAAGCACGGATAGCAGATTCACGACCTGGACCCGGACCTTTAACGAACACTTCAATATTCTTCAAGCCAAACTCTTGTGCAGCTTTACCAGCACGATCTGCAGCTACTTGCGCAGCAAATGGAGTAGATTTACGTGAACCACGGAAACCTGAACCACCAGCAGTCGCCCATGATAAGGCGTTACCTTGACGATCTGTAAGAGTTACGATTGTGTTGTTGAAAGATGCATGGATATGAGCCATGCCGTCAGCAACTTGTTTTTTTACGCGTTTACGCGTACGTACAGGTGTTTTAGCCATTGTCTAGTTCCTCTTACTTCTTAATTGGCTTACGAGGACCTTTACGGGTGCGCGCATTAGTTTTAGTGCGTTGACCACGTAGAGGAAGACTGCGACGGTGGCGAATACCACGGTAACAACCTAAATCCATAAGACGTTTAATGTTCATTGAAACTTCACGGCGTAAATCACCTTCTACGGTGTATTTATCCACTTCTGCACGAAGCAAATCAATTTGAGCTTCGTCCAATTCACTGATCTTAGTTGACTCTGCAATACCAGTTGCAACACAAATTGCTTTCGCACGTGTTGCTCCGATACCGAAGATCGCAGTAATGGCGATTACTGCATGCTTACGATCAGGGATGTTAATGCCAGCGATACGGGCCACTAAACACATCTCCTACTTTTAATTAAAATTTGCCAGTTGAAAAGCCCGTTAGGATACTCAACCAGCCGCATTTCTTTGCAAATCGAAGCGGCATTATACAGAATTATCTACATAATACCACTTCTAAAAGATTTAGCTTTCGCTTAGGTTAATATTAACCTTGACGTTGCTTATGCTTTGGCTCTTCGCAAATTACACGAACAACACCAGCACGTTTAACAACTTTACAGTTACGACAAATCTTTTTTACGGATGCACGTACTTTCATTTTATACTCCGTTACCTAATGACTCAGCCTAACGACCATAGCCCTTAAGGTTTGCTTTTTTAAGTACATTATCATATTGATGTGACATCAAATGGGTCTGTACTTGTGCCATAAAATCCATTATCACAACTACAATAATAAGTAGTGATGTGCCGCCAAAGTAAAAATTGACGTCCCATGCCATGATAATAAACTGAGGTACTAAACAGATAAAGGTTATATACATCGCACCCGCTAAGGTTAAACGAGTCATAACTTTATCGATATATTTAGACGTTTGCTCGCCAGGACGAATCCCAGGAATAAACGCACCAGATTTTTTCAGGTTATCTGCCGTTTCACGCGGATTGAAAACAAGAGCCGTGTAAAAGAAACAGAAAAATATTATCGCTGCTGCAAGTAACATGACATATAGCGGCTGTCCTGGAGAAATAGCAATTGATACTTCTTGAAGGAAATCAGCAACCATACCATCACCTTGTCCGAACCAGCTCGCAAGCGTGCCAGGGAACAAGATAATACTTGAAGCGAAGATTGGTGGAATAACACCTGCCATATTCACTTTTAAAGGTAAATGTGTGCTTTGCGCGGCAAAAACCTTACGGCCTTGCTGACGCTTAGCGTAGTTAACAACAATACGTCGTTGACCACGTTCCACAAATACTACAAAGAAAGTTGTAGCAAATATAATTACGCCAATTAGCAACAATACTAATAAGTGCAATTCACCTTGACGCGCCGCCTCTGCTGTTTGACCAACAGCTGACGGCATACCAGCAACAATACCTGCAAATATTAAGATCGAAATACCATTACCAATACCGCGTTCTGTAATTTGCTCACCTAACCACATTAAAAACATGGTACCAGTAACCAAACTTACTACCGCAGCAAAGTAGAAACCGAAACCTGCATCCATTACTAGACCTGGCATCATTCCCGGTAAACTTCTTGCAATTGCAATTGATTGTACAGTCGCTAGAACTAAAGTGCCGTAGCGGGTGTATTGACTGATCTTACGTCGTCCAGCTTCACCTTCTTTTTTCAATTCTGCCATTCTCGGGTGCATGACCGTCATTAATTGCATTATTATTGAAGCTGAGATGTACGGCATAATACCTAGTGCCAATACAGAGGCTCGCTCAAGTGCACCACCGGAGAACATGTTAAACATCTCTACGATAGTGCCCTTTTGTTGTTCAAACAACTGAGCTAATACAGCGGCGTCAATACCAGGGATTGGCACAAATGTTCCTAAACGAAGCACAACTAATGCCCCGAATACAAACCATAACCTTTGTTTAAGCTCAGACAATCCGCCTTGCGCTTTATTATCCATTCCTGGTTTAGCCATTCTGTACTATTCCTCGATTTTTCCGCCAGCAGCTTCAATAGCTGCACGAGCGCCTTTAGTAACACCTAAACCACGAACAGTAATTGGACGAGTGATCTCACCAGAAAGCATGATTTTCACAGACACAATGTTACGTGTGATTAAGTTAGCATCTTTAAGGGCAAAGATATCGACAACATCACCTGTGATGTTATTTAGTTCATGTAAACGTACTTCAGCGCGAACTAAAGATTTACGTGACGTGAAACCAAACTTAGGTAAACGTTGTTTCAATGGCATTTGACCACCTTCGAAACCAGGACGTACACTACCGCCAGAACGAGACTTCTGACCTTTGTGACCACGACCACCTGTTTTGCCTATGCCAGAACCAATACCACGACCACAGCGTTTCTTGGCTTTCTTAGCACCTGGTGCAGGAGATAAAGTATTTAAATGCATTATTAATCCTCCACCTTAATCATATAAGATACTTGATTGATCATACCGCGTACAGATGGAGTATCTTCTAACTCTACTGTATGACGAATACGACGTAAACCAAGACCCTTTAATGTAGCTCTATGCTTCGGTAAACGACCGATAGAACTTTTTAACTGAGTTATTCTAACTGTTTTAGCCATGCTCAATTACCCCAAAATGTCTGAAACGCTTTTGCCACGTTTAGCTGCAACAGCTTCAGGCGAATGCATATTCGCAAGAGCAGATACAGTAGCGCGAACTACGTTGATTGGGTTAGTAGAACCGTATGCTTTTGACAATACGTTCTGAACGCCTGCAACTTCAAGTACTGCACGCATCGCGCCACCGGCGATGATACCTGTACCTTCAGAAGCTGGTTGCATGTAAACTTTAGAACCAGAGTGCTTGCCTTTGATAGCATGCTGAAGAGTAGTACCCTTCAAATCAACGGTTACTAAGTTACGACGTGCTTTTTCCATTGCTTTTTGGATTGCAGCAGGCACTTCACGTGCTTTACCGTAACCAAAACCAACGCGACCAGCGCCATCACCAACTACTGTTAGTGCTGTGAAACTGAAAATACGACCACCTTTAACCACTTTTGATACGCGGTTAACTGCGATTAGCTTTTCAGCCATATCACTTTGTTGTGAGTTTTCTTGATTATGATTAGCCATTATCAACCCCTAAAACTGAAGACCAGCTTCGCGAGCTGCATCTGCTAACGCTTTCACGCGACCATGGTAACGGAAACCTGAACGGTCAAAAGCAACACTAGTGATGCCTTTAGCGACTGCACGTTCTGCAATTGCCTTACCTACAGCCGTAGCTGCTTCAACGTTACCTGTTTTTTCTAACTGAGCACTAACTTCTTTGTCTAAAGTAGACGCTGCTGCGATTACTTCAGAACCTGTTGGAGCGATCAATTGCGCGTAAATATGACGAGGAGTACGGAATACAACTAAACGATTCGCACCCAACTCGCTAATTTTTGCACGAGCGCGTTTAGCGCGGCGCAAACGAGATGTTTTCTTATCCATAGTATTACCCTACTTCTTCTTAGCTTCTTTACGACGTACATTCTCATCGCTATAACGAATCCCTTTACCTTTGTAAGGCTCAGGTTTACGGTATGCGCGAACGTTCGCTGCAGTTTGACCGACCAACTGTTTATCAGCACCTTTCAGTATGATTTCAGTTTGGCTAGGAGTTTCAACAGTAATTCCTTCAGGAATTGCGTGATCAACCGGATGCGAGAAGCCTAGAGATAAGTTTAAGTTCTTACCTGCAGCTTTAGCACGGTAACCAACACCGTTTAACAATAATTTCTTTTCAAAACCTTTACTTACGCCTTCAACCATATTGTTGATTAAAGAACGAACAGTACCGGCTTGAGCCCAAGCGCCTCTAACGTCAGCAACGATATTAGTGATGATATTGTTTTCTTCTTGAGAAACAACAACCGCATCATGAATCGTGTGAGATAGTTCGCCAATTGGACCTTTAACTTTAATGTCTTGACCTGATAACGTAATAGTAACGCCTGCAGGGATTGCGACTGGTGCTTTTGCAACACGTGACATATTCTGCTCCTTTACTCTACGAAACCAAGAACTTCACCGCCAAGACCCGCATTGCGAGCGGCGCGATCAGTCATTAGACCTTTAGAAGTAGAAATAATAGCGATACCCATACCTGCTAATACTTTAGGAAGCTCTTGAGCACCTTTGTATACGCGAAGACCTGGACGTGAAACACGTTTGATCACTTCAATTACTTCTTTACCTTCAAAATATTTCAATTCAACAGTTAGCTCAGGTTTAGCACCTTCAGCAACTGAAAACTCTGAAATGTAACCTTCTTCTTTAAGTAAGTTGGCAATTGCAACTTTAACCTTAGAAGATGGCATTGTTACTGCAGTCTTTGCTGCAGATTGACCGTTGCGAATGCGTGTAAACATATCCGCGATAGGATCAGTCATCATAACCATTTACTCCCGTGAATTACCAACTAGCTTTCTTAAGACCTGGAACTTCACCGCGCATCATAGTTTCACGTAATTTAATACGGCTTAAACCGAATTTACGTAAGAACCCATGTGGACGGCCAGTAATGTTACAACGATTACGTTGACGACTACTGCTCGAATCACGAGGTAATGCTTGAAGTTTCAATACTGCATCCCAGCGTTCTTCTTCAGAAGAATCTACACCAGAGATGATAGCTTTAAGTGCACTACGCTTTTCAGCATATTGTGCAACCAATTTGGTTCTTTTAGCTTCACGAGCTTTCATTGACGTTTTAGCCATAACTCTACACCTTCTTCTTAAATGGGAAGTTGAAGGCAGTCAATAATGCATGACCCTCTTCATTGTCCTTCGCACTTGTAGTGATAGTGATATCCATTCCGCGAATTTTATCGATTTTATCGTAATCGATTTCAGGGAAAATGATTTGCTCACGTACGCCCATGCTGTAGTTACCACGACCATCGAATGACTTAGGATTCAAGCCACGGAAATCGCGGATACGAGGAATAGAAATAGAGATTAAACGCTCTAAAAATTCCCACATACGTTCGCCACGTAGAGTTACTTTTGTGCCAATAGGATAGCCTTCACGAATTTTGAAGCCCGCAACTGATTTGCGTGCAACTGTCGTGATCGGCTTTTGACCTGAGATTGCAGTAAGATCATTTGTGGCATGTTCTAATACTTTTTTATCAGCAATAGCTTCGCCAACACCCATGTTAAGGGTGATCTTTTCAATCCGAGGGACTTGCATGACACTTTTGTATTCAAACTTCTTTTGAAGCTCTGCAACAATTGTATCTTTGTAAAAATCATGCAGTTTCGCCATCGTTTACTCCAATTAAATTAATTCGTTATTAGATTTGAAGAAACGAACTTTTTTGCCGTCTTCATCTCTAAAACCAACACGATCTGCTTTCCCAGTTTTTGGGTTAACAATCGCAACGTTGGATACATTTAAAGGTGCTTCTTTTTCAACAATCCCACCAGGCTGCTGTAACTGAGGTACAGGCTTAGTGTGCTTCTTGATTAAGTTGATACCTTCAACAAATACTTTGCTTTCTTCAACAAGAACTTTGGTCACTTTACCAGTTTTGCCCTTGTCTTTACCTGCAAGTACGATTACTTCATCATCACGACGAATCTTAGATGCCATTATCGTGACTCCTTATAGTACTTCTGGTGCTAATGATACGATTTTCATAAATTTTTCATTACGAAGTTCACGTGTCACAGGCCCGAAAATACGAGTACCAATTGGTTGTAAGTTAGCATTTAACATTACAGCCGCGTTTTCATCAAAACGGATGGTTGAACCATCTGAACGACGAACACCTTTCTTTGTGCGCACCACTACCGCAGTTAATACATCACCTTTCTTAACCTTGCCGCGAGGATTTGCTTCCTTCACTGCAATTTTGATGATGTCACCAATGCGTGCGTAGCGACGGTGCGAGCCACCAAGAACCTTTATACATTGTACACGACGAGCGCCACTGTTATCAGCCACGTTCAATTGTGATTGCATTTGGATCATTTATATTGCTCCGCTAATTATCTTTTACACATATGAAAAGATAGAAATTTAAGGCCAAAAATTAGACCCGTCACTGCCTTTTACTACCCACCCATAACGAGCGGGCGCGAGATTATAACACCGGTTATTATAAAGTGATACTAAATTTAGCTAAAAAATGAACACTAAAGTGAGTTTAATATACCCGTTACTAAGTCCAACTACTGCCAACAATAACTTTTATTGTTCATAAATAAAGCTCAGTAAAAAGATAATGTCCGTGATAGTAACCGTTCTAGCGGTTCAAAAGCATCAACTAACTTAGGGTTATAATCCGAAATAAGACAACTTTCTTCAGATAATAAAAAGGCCCTGCCGAAGCAGAGCCTTATTAATAGTACTTTTTGTGAATTAGATTAAGCGGTTAAGCCTTTTCTAATACGCTTACCAATGCCCAAGACTTAGTCTTAGAAATTGGTGCACATTCACGAATAGCTACTAAATCACCCGTTGTACATTGGTTAGTTTCATCATGCGCTTTCAACTTAGTTGAACGCGTCATGAACTTACCATATATAGGATGCTTAACACGACGTTCGATCAGGACAGTGATAGACTTATCCATTTTGTCACTGATGACACGACCTTGTAGTGTACGAATTTTTGCTTCGCTCATTACTTACCTGCCTTTTCAGTTATGATAGTCTTAACACGCGCGATATTACGGCGTACATTTCTTAGCAAATGAGTTTGTGCTAATTGGCCAGTGCTTGCTTGCATGCGATAGTTAAACTGTTCGCGTAGCAATTCAAGCAATTCAGCGTTTAGCTCTTCAATGCTTTTTTCTTTCAATTCGCTTGCTTTCATTACATCACCGTTCTAGTTACGAAAGTAGTTTTGAAAGGAAGTTTGGCTGCTGCTAAAGCAAATGCTTCGCGTGCAATCTCTTCCGAAACACCTTCCATTTCATAAAGAACACGACCAGGAAGAATTTGGCATACCCAATATTCTACTGAACCTTTACCTTTACCCATACGAACCTCAAGAGGTTTTTTGGTAATTGGCTTATCAGGGAATACTCGAATCCAGATTTTACCTTGACGCTTCACGTGACGAGTCATTGCTCGACGAGCTGCTTCAATTTGACGCGCAGTCATACGACCACGTTCCATTGATTTTAACCCGAAAGTACCGAAGCTAACTGAGCTACCAGTGTGTGCAAGACCACGGTTACGCAGTTTAAATTGCTTACGGAATTTAGTACGTTTTGGTTGTAACATTACTTATTCCTCTACTTACTGGTCTTGCGGTTAGGTTTTCTTTTAGGCTTAGCTGCTGGTTGCTCAGCTTGTAATGGCATTTTGCCAATTACTTCACCTTTAAAGATCCATACTTTGATACCGATAACACCGTAAGTGGTATCAGCACGCGCAATTGAGTAATCAATGTCAGCACGTAAAGTGTGTAGTGGAACACGACCTTCACGATACCATTCAGCACGAGCAATATCTGCACCACCAAGACGACCACTTACTTGTACTTTAATACCTTTTGCGCCTAGACGCATAGCATTTTGTACAGCACGTTTCATCGCACGACGGAACATTACACGACGCTCTAATTGACTAGCAATGCTGTCAGCAACAAGCTGCGAATCCATTTCTGGTTTACGCACTTCAGCAATGTTGATTTGAGCAGGAACACCAGCAATTTTAGAAACCGCTAAACGTAATTTTTCTACATCTTCGCCTTTTTTACCGATTACAACACCCGGACGAGCCGTGTGAATTGTAACGCGGATAGATTTAGCTGGACGTTCAATTACGATTTTTGATAATGAAGCACGCTTAAGCTTTTCAGTTAAATATTCACGAACCAAATGGTCACCGTGTAAATTAGCTGCGAAATCTTTAGTACTTGCAAACCAAGTAGACGCGAAAGGTTTCGTGATACCTAGGCGTATACCATTTGGATGGACTTTTTGACCCATTCTAATATCTCCTAGCTATCAGATACAATCACAGTAATGTGACTTGTACGCTTAAGGATACGATCCGCGCGACCTTTCGCACGAGGCTTAATACGTTTCATTGTTGGACCATCGTCAACCATAATAGTTTTTACGATAAGTTCGTCAATGTCTGCACCTTCATTGTGTTCTGCGTTAGCAATCGCTGAATCAAGTACTTTTTTAACCAAAACAGCAGCTGATTTATTGCTGAATGTTAAGATTTCAAGTGCTTTTTCAACGTGTAAGCCGCGGATTTGATCCACAACTAAACGTGCTTTTTGCGCTGAACCACGGGCAAATTTATGTTTAGCAATAGCTTCCATCTAATTTCCCCTATCTCTTCGCTTTCTTATCCGCGACATGGCCACGGTAAGTACGAGTTGGTGCAAATTCACCTAATTTATGACCGATCATTTCATCAGTTACAAATACAGGTACGTGTTGACGGCCATTATGGACGGCAATGGTCAATCCGATCATGTTTGGTATGATCATTGAACGACGGGACCAAGTTTTAATTGGCTTTTTATTCCCGCTTTCCACCGCTGTCTCTACCTTCGTCAACAAGTGTAGGTCTATAAATGGACCTTTCTTGAGAGAACGTGGCATGGTGATTCCTCTTTAATTAAAAGTACTATTACTTAGTACGACGACGTACGATAAATTTATCGGTACGCTTGTTAGAACGAGTCTTGTAACCCTTAGTTGGTACACCCCAAGGTGATACCGGATGACGACCGCCTGATGTTTTACCTTCACCACCACCGTGTGGATGGTCAACTGGGTTCATGGCAACACCACGAACAGTTGGGCGAACACCGCGCCATCTTGAAGCACCAGCTTTACCCAAAGAGCGAAGCATGTGTTCAGAATTGCCGATTTCACCTAAAGTAGCACGACAGTCAGACTCAATTTTACGCATTTCACCAGAGCGAAGACGTAAAGTGACATATGCACCGTCTTTAGCAACTAACTGAGCGTAAGTACCAGCAGCACGTGCAATTTGAGCACCTTTACCTGGCTTAAGTTCGATTGCATGCACAACACTACCTAATGGTGTGTTGCGTAATGGCATTGTATTACCTACTTTGATAGGAGCATCAACACCTGACTGGATTGAATCTCCAGCGCTTAAGCCTTTAGGGGCTAAGATGTAACGACGTTCACCATCTGCATATAATACAAGTGCAATGTTAGCAGAACGGTTTGGATCATATTCCAAACGTTCAACTTTTGCAGGGATACCATCTTTATTACGTTTAAAGTCAACCATACGATAATGTTGCTTGTGTCCACCACCAATGTGACGAACCGTAATGCGACCATTATTGTTACGACCGCCAGACTTAGACTTAGTGTCTAACAATGGTGCGTAAGGCTTACCTTTATGCAACTCCGTGTTTACCACTTTAACTACGTGGCGACGACCCGGAGAAGTAGGTTTACATTTAACTATAGCCATTTTCGTAAACTCCTATGATTCCGCGCCGACGAAGTCGATGTCGCTGCCTTCAGCAAGAGTAACGTATGCTTTTTTCCAGTCGCTTCTGCGACCAAAACGAGCACCAGTACGTTTCACTTTACCTTTAACATTTAATGTGCGAACACCGTCAACTGAAACTTCGAAAAGTTTCTCAACAGCAGCTTTGATTTCAGCTTTAGTAGCAGTAGTAACAACTTTGAAAACAACGGTGTTGTTTGCTTCAGCGGCCATTGTGCTTTTCTCAGAAATGTTTGGTGCTAAAAGCACTTTCAGTAAACGTTCTTCGTTTATCATCCTAACATCTCCTCAAGTTGTTTAACTGCAGACGCAGTCATCAAAACTTTTTCGAAACCAACCAAACTAACTGGGTCAATACCGTCTACGTCACGAACGTCAACTTTATACAAGTTACGCGCTGACAAGAACAAGTTCTCATCAAGTTCTGGAGTAACGATTAATACGTCTTTTAACTCCAAACCGTTTAGTTTAGCTACTAATTCTTTAGTTTTTGGTGTTTCAACTGTAAAATTTTCTACCACAACTAAGCGTTCTTGACGAACTAACTCAGAAAGGATGCTTTTAATCGCACCACGGTACATTTTACGGTTAACTTTTTGGCTGTGATCTTGTGGCTTAGCAGCGAATGTTACGCCACCTGTACGCCAGATTGGACCACGACTAGTACCAGCACGTGCACGGCCAGTACCTTTTTGACGCCATGGTTTTGCGCCACCGCCACTAACTTCTGAACGAGTTTTTTGAGCACGAGTACCTGCACGAGCACCTGCTGCATAAGCAACTACTACTTGGTGTACAAGAGCTTCATTAAACTCAAGTCCAAAAGTTGTTTCAGAAACTTCAAGAGCGCCTGAAGCGTCTTTTAATGCTAATTCCATCACAAATCTCCTGGACTAGGCTTTAACAGCTGGTTTGATGATTACGCTACCGTTGATTGCACCCGGAACCGCACCTTTAATAAGGAGCAAGTTACGTTCTGCATCAACACGAACCAATTCAAGGTTTTGCGTAGTTACTTTCGCAGCACCCATATGACCAGACATTTTTTTACCTTTAAAAACACGACCTGGTGTTTGACACATACCTATCGAACCGTTTGAACGGTGAGATAGTGAGTTACCATGAGTTGCATCTTGCATTGAAAAATTCCAACGCTTAATACCACCTTGGAAACCTTTACCTTTTGAGGTGCCAGTAACATCCACTAATTTCGTGTCATTGAATAGCTCAACAGTGATTTCACTGCCAGCTTCAAGACCTTCGCCTTCATTTGCATTTAAACGGAATTCCCACAGGCCACGGCCTGCTTCGATACCAGCTTTTGCAAAATGTCCGGCTGTTGGTTTGTTAGTACGATTAGCTTTTTTGCTACCCGTAGTAACTTGAAGCGCTGAATAACCATCATTGTCAACAGTTTTAACCTGAGCAATACGGTTCGCTTCAACTTCAAGGACTGTAACAGGAGTAGAAACACCATCTTCAGAGAAGATGCGAGTCATACCCAATTTACGTCCAACTAGACCTATAGTCATGTTAAAACTCCTATTAACCCAAGCTAATTTGAACGTCAACACCAGCTGCAAGATCTAAACGCATTAATGCGTCTACAGTCTTTTCAGTTGGTTCTACGATATCAATCATGCGTTTGTGAGTACGAATTTCGTACTGATCACGTGCATCTTTGTTAACGTGTGGTGAAGTCAAGATAGTGAAACGTTCTTTGCGTGTAGGAAGTGGAATTGGACCACGAACCTGTGCGCCTGTACGTTTAGCAGTATCAACGATTTCAGCTGTTGATTGATCAATCAAACGATGATCGAACGCTTTCAAACGAATGCGAATTCTTTGATTTGACATTAAGACAAATCCCCATTTTAAAGAACAACAAAATACTGCCCATCACCTTTTTTATGTAAAGGGGGGAGTATCGCTATAACATTCAACTCCATATCGGAGTTGCTGTGTTGTTAACTATTAATTATAAAAACTAATACGTTAACTAAAAATACGAAGAGTTAAACTCGACGTGGAGCGGTATTATACAGAGACAGACGATAATTTCAACTATTTTTGTAAAACAGCTAGGATAGTAAATAGTTATCACTGCAACTTATCAATATTGAGTCTACGATGGCGTGCCTGATCTTTTTATTAAATGATAATTCGTCTTACCTATATATAAGCAAAGCAAGTTAATTCTGCTTGGTAACTTATGATCCGAGTAAAAGCTAATTTTACCTAAAGATTATATTTTTCACCCTAGTTTAGCGATAATTAGTAAACTTCAATAATTTTTTATGTCGATTTTAGTTAAGTAATGATATACTCGCGCGCAAATTTTCAACAATTCCACTTTTTTAGTGATTCAATTAAATAGAGTAAAGTAATGGCAGATTTAGCTAAATACAGAAATATTGGTATCTTCGCTCACGTTGATGCTGGTAAAACAACGACAACTGAACGTATCCTTAAATTAACAGGTAAAATTCACAAAACTGGCGAAGTTCATGATGGTGAGTCTACAACTGACTTCATGGAACAAGAAGCTGAGCGCGGTATTACTATCCAATCTGCTGCTGTTACATGTGAATGGAAAAAGCACCGTTTTAACGTAATTGATACTCCTGGTCACGTTGACTTCACTGTAGAAGTTTACCGTTCACTTAAAGTACTTGATGGTGGTATTGGTGTATTCTGTGGTAGTGGTGGTGTTGAACCACAATCAGAAACTAACTGGCGTTATGCCAACGACTCTAAAGTAGCGCGTTTAATCTTCGTTAACAAATTAGACCGTTTAGGTGCTAATTTTTACCGTGTTACTGATCAAGTTAAAAAAGTATTAGGTGCTCACCCACTTATTATGACTTTACCAATTGGTGAAGAAGATGACTTTGTAGGTGTTGTTGACGTTTTAAGCCAAAAAGCTTACGTTTGGGATGATTCAGGTCTTCCAGAAAATTACGAAATTACAGATATTCCAGCCAATATGGTTGATGATGCTGCTATATACCGTGAGCAAATGATCGAAACTGCACTAGAAGCAGATGAAGATTTATTAATGGATTACTTAGAAGGCGAACTTACGCCTACTGAAGAGCAAATTAAAGCTTGTATCCGTAAAGGTACACGTGAATTAATGTTCTTCCCAACTTACTGTGGTTCAGCATTTAAAAACAAAGGTATGCAGTTAGTGCTAGATGCCGTTGTTGATTACTTACCTTCACCAACAGAAGTTAATCCTCAACCATTAACTGATGAAGAAGGCGAGCCTACTGGTAAATTCGCTATCGTTGATACTAAAGAAACCTTCAAAGCGTTAGCATTTAAAATTATGGATGACCGCTTTGGTGCGCTTACCTTTATCCGCATTTATTCTGGTACCTTAAATAAAGGTGATACCATATTAAACTCGTTCACAGGTAAAACTGAACGTGTTGGCCGTATGGTTGAAATGCAAGCGGATGACCGTACTGAGCTTTCTTCTGCTCAAGCTGGTGATATCTTAGCTATCGTAGGTATGAAAAACGTCCAAACAGGTCACACGCTATGTGATCCTAAAGATTCATGTACATTAGAAGCGATGGTTTTCCCTGAACCAGTAATCTCTATCTCAGTAACACCTAAAGATAAAGGTGGTTCTGAGAAAATGGGTATTGCTATCGGTAAAATGGTTGCAGAAGATCCAACATTCCAAGTGGAAACTGATATTGATTCAGGTGAAACAATTTTACGTGGTATGGGTGAACTTCACTTAGACATTAAAGTTGATATTCTTAAGCGTACATACGGTGTTGATTTAACTGTTGGTAAACCACAAGTTGCTTACCGTGAAACTATTACTCAAGAAATTGAAGATAGCTACACGCATAAGAAACAATCAGGTGGTTCTGGTCAATTTGGTAAAATTGATTACCGTATCCGTCCAGGTGAGCCAAACTCAGGTTTCACATTCACTTCTAAAGTTGTTGGTGGTAACGTACCGAAAGAATTCTTCCCTGCTGTTGAGAAAGGTTTCAAAAGCATGATGGATACTGGTGTACTTGCTGGCTTCCCTGTACTAGATGTTGAAGTTGAACTGTTCGATGGTGGTTTCCATGCTGTCGATTCATCTGCTGTTGCCTTCGAAATCGCTGCTAAAGGCGCTTTCCGTCAGTCAATTCCAAAAGCTGGTGCTCAGTTAATCGAACCTATCATGAAAGTTGATGTGTTCACTCCTGAAGATCACGTTGGTGATGTTATTGGTGATTTAAACCGTCGTCGTGGCATGATTAAAGACCAAGAAGCTGGTGTTTCTGGTGTTCGTATTAAAGCTGACGTACCGCTTTCAGAAATGTTCGGTTACATCGGATCTTTACGTACAATGACATCAGGTCGTGGGCAATTCTCTATGGAATTCTCTCACTACTCACCTTGTCCAAATAACGTAGCTGAAGCAGTAATTGCTGAAGTTAAAGAACGTGAAGCAGCGGCTAAAAAGAAATAGTTATTTATAACCACTCTTTTTAAAGAAAGTTCAAAAAAGGATGCTTCGGCATCCTTTTTTATTATCTAAAACTTTCTAAATTTGTCGCATCCAAAAAATAGCCATTAACTAAAGCGCGTGATAAATTTTTAGTTAAGTACTTATGTTTTTTGAATATTTGCTAACTTTGCGCTCTTAAAGCACACCTAATAAGAACAATAATTTAGCAGGTAGCTACCAAGATGTTGAATTTTTTAAGCCGTTCAATAATGCGCCAATTGGTTATTACCATTTCAAGCGCGGTCGCTTTTTTACTTATCATTCCCTCCTTTTTCGTTTTATCTAATGTCAGTGATAATACCCGTAAACAACTTATATCTGATATAGAGAATATCGTCACAATGCAATCGACAAAAGTAAAAGACTTCTTTGTTGCTAAAGGTCAAATCAATCATAGTGTATTTTCAAACCCACTGGTTATTGACTGGTTTAGTGATTACGATCAGCGATTAGCAAATATTAGCACTAACAAACCGTATCAGGACGTGACTCGCTATTTTAAATATTTTTCAGAACAAGATCCGGCGATAAAAAGTGTATTTTTTGGTAGTGAAAATACCCATGAATACTTTGATTTAAACGGTCGTTATGATGATGCCAAGTATTTCACCAATCAGCGTCCCCGGTGGAAACAAGGACTAAGTAAAGGAAAAATGTACGTTACCGACCCAGCTGTAGATAATAACGACGGTTCAGTTTCGGCTACCATAACATCTCCCTATTACTTGCCAAATGGCAAACTTCTTGGCATTGGTGACATGGATATATTAATCACTACCATAGGTAAAGATTTACTCGCCCATATTAAATATAAAAATGAAGGTGAAGCCTTCTTCGTGACAGATACCGGCAAACTCGTATTCTTCCCTGGATTTAATGACACTTTCAAACCCGGCGATACTATGGCCAGTGTCGATGACCATTTTGCTAACACATCAGACTTTGAGCAATTACAAGCTACTGTCGCACAAAATGCAACTGGCCTTGCCCAAGTTGCCTGGCGCGGTAACAATTAGGTCATTTTTAATCAAGTTAAAAGTGAATATCCTTTGCTGAATTGGAAGTTAGGCTTCCTCGTGCCAGAACAATTGATAGCACAACCGGTTGAAGAAGCATTTAGATTTTCAATTGCCATTGTTATCGCCATTATTCTAATGATTGCCATTGTTGTATGGTTAACGGTCTTGCCCTTTGTTAAACGGATAACTAGGCTGCAGAATGCCATGAAAAACATCGCTGAAGGTGATGGTGATCTAACGCAGAGAATAGCGCCTTTAAAGAACGATGAAATCGGTAAGCTGGTAGATGAATTTAATAGCTTTATCGATTCGATTCAACAACTAGTCAGACAAACGGTCATTATTACTAAGGATGTCTCTACTTCTAGCAAAACAGCAGAAAATATTGCTAGCGAGACAGCTAATATCGTTGAAGCTCAAAAACAGAAATTGACCTTGTTGCAACTGCCGCAACAGAGTTAGCTCAAACCAGTATCGATATATCCAATAATACCAATCAATCAAAAGAGCTAGTTACTAGTGCAGAAGAGAAAGTATCGCTTGGTTCAGAGGTTGTTAACTAAGCAACTCATGGCATCCAGCAACTGTCTAATAATGTCGATAATGTCTCTCAAGTTGTAGAAAAGTTAAAGTCTGGCACACAAAGCATTGGTGATGCAGTTACCGTAATACGTAGTATTGCTGAACAAACTAACCTATTAGCCTTGAATGCTGCTATTGAAGCGGCGAGAGCTGGTGAGCAAGGTCGTGGCTTTGCTGTTGTTGCGGATGAAGTGCGAACACTTGCTTCTCGCACCCAAGAGTCAACTGCCAATATCAAACGAATCATTGAAGAACTTCAAGCGACAGCTGTTAATGCAGTCGGCGTTATGGAGTCGAGCTGCCTAGAAGCAGAAAATAGCGTGCAATTAACTCAGCAAATACAACAGGTATTAGCTGACATTGCCAAGGTGATTGGGCAATTTCAAAGCCAAATCTTTGAAATAGCCAATGCAGTAGATCAACAAGCTCATGTTGCTGAAGAGGTGTCTAAAAATATTGAAAACGTCAGAGCTTTAACCGATGAGACAGTTGAGGCGGCAAGCACAATGCAAGCGAGTTTAACTAGCTTATCAAACCAATCCAGTTCACTCTCAATGATCGTCAAACAATTTAGAGTCTAGTTTACATAACTCGATGTTACCTCAAGTTATCTTACAAGCTAGATAAGACAACACATACACCATATGCTAACTGTAACTGCGCCAACAGATAGCTCTAGAACAAAAAAGAGTTGGAGCGCCTTGTTAAGAATATTATAGCAATGTTAATAAATTTCTTCCCACTCAGTGAAATTTAACAGGCTTAGCGGCACAGGTTCATAGTTCCAGACTGAACCTAAGTACCTACATCCATGCAGGCAAGGCATTGGTTGAAGATAATGGTTATTCTCGACAACTGCTCCTGCGTTGTTCTAATGACTCACATCCCTATGAAAGCTTTATCGAAATCAATAGCACGGCCTGTAAGCCTTTTAAAATCCCCTCAGGAAACAAACTTAATAAACTTGGTATAATAGCCCTGTAAAAGCCGGCTCTTAAAATCAAATATACCATAACTATTTTCCGCAAGTATAAAAACAAAAAACCCAGCAATTACGCTGGGTTTGATGTTTATTTATGGCTAATATGTTTTTATATTAACACTTTTTAATTAAGCGTAAGCTAGAACGGTTATCTAAGACAAAATACATAAATTCAGGGTCAGTACAGAAACAAAACCTTTACCATAAAAGGGTCTTTACCAAATGACCCTAATACTTTTTTAAACATTAAAATACAATAATGTAGATTAATTGCGCTATTTTCTACCAATTACGGTTAAATTTAAACATTTTTCAACATTTCTGCCAAGGCGGTTTTACGAGTATCAACTGCGCCTTGTTTGTTAACACCATAACGAAAATCCGTTTCCTTGCCAATAATATGTACTTTATCTTCTGCTCTTGTCACAGCCGTATACAACCAACTACGATCAAGCAACCTTCCTCGTTCAAGTAAAACAATTACATTCGGTGCTTGTGACCCCTGCAATTTATGCAAAGTTAAGCAGTAAGCAAGATCGATATATTCAAATAATTGCCAATCCACTTCTAACAAACGTTTATTACCTTTTTCATCAAGGTCTTCAAGTTCAATAACACAAGCATATTCATCTGTAGGTTCAGCACTCTTAATGACACCCAATGTACCATTCTGAACATCGTGTTTGTAACTGGTCAGGGTAATGACAACAGGGTCACCTTCCCTGAAATCATAGCTTCCTTTAGTAATAGGCATATCCGTAAGGTCAAGAATCTTGCCATTAGGGTTCACAACGCCTTGCAGCATAATGTTTGCTTTTCTTACTGTATCATTGGTAGGAGCGACTATCATAGCGTTGTCATACTCAAAATATGCAGTTACTGCGTCTTGCAGAATGTTCCCTGTAGATTCTTGAAGCGTAATATCAGCAGTAGTTAATGACTCTGGCATTATGCCGTGCCGTATTGCATTGGAATATGCAGGTACACTACTATCTGCTCCCTGTCGTTTCACGACATCAAGTTCCACATGGTTTATTGCACCGCTTTTAATGACATCATTTAAAATCAACCCCGCATTAATCGGTGGAAGCTGATAAGGATCACCAATTAACAAGATTCGAACTTTATCAGAAAACAAAGTAACTAAACGCCACATGGTATATGCATCCAACATGGAGGCTTCATCCACAAGTAATACAGCCTTATCTTCATCAAGATCAGTTTCTCGCAACAGTTTTGCAATCGTTTTCGCTTCACTACCGATTGATTGTTGAAGCCTACGGGCTGCCTTTCCCGAAAGTGCAACGGGGTATATCGTATAACCTAATTTTTGATAAGCATTTACAATCAGCTTAGTAGTCGTTGTTTTGCCTGTTCCAGCTCCGCCTGTAAGGGCGAAGACATGGCTGACTAATGCTGTCCTTACGGCACGTTCTTGTGCTTTTTCAATGGGCCAATCGGCAGGAAATGAGGTTATAAAAGCCTCTTCTAACTCGCTCGACCAACGATTGTCTAATTTTCTGAGGTTACCAAAACGTTTGGCTATTGTTTTCTCAAATATATAATTGCCAGAAACAAAGTATTGGTTGTTTTTCTTAACAAATCCTATGATATCGCCATTGAGTTCTTTTGCCTTAGAAACTAGGTGCTCGTCTTTATTTAACGAGTCCGAGACACATGATTCGATGTCTTGCCAATCTGCAACCGTATTACCTTCATCACTCCATGACCTCAATGCTTGCTCAACGATTGCGACTAGTCTAATTTTTTCGTCCTGTTTTATACCAAAGTGCTTTTGAGCAATAGCATCTACCTTCGGAAACCGCATTCCCAGCGAAAACAACCGATACGGGTTCTGGGTAAGAAAATTGATAGCATCCTGATCGGCAAATCTGAACAATTGTCGCTGAATAGGGGCTTCTATTTCCCATTCAACCAACTGCGCTGAATGTTTTAGATTTGAATACTCTTTATAGCCATTCCAAAGCCCATGTACCGCTTTGTCTTTAAGCAGCACTTCCCTGACAGCTTGAAAGTTTGTTTTTGATTGGTCTTTTTCGTATGGGGCATATTTATCACATTCTAGGATGTTGAATATATCGCTTCTAAATTCAATCCAGAGTAATTGAGCACTTACTTTACCTATGCCTTCAAATACTTTCTCTGTGCTTAAAAAGGTTACAAAGCCAGCACCATTATCTGGCATAATACATTTCAGTGTCGGCTCCATAAAGCGCCATACATCAACATACCTACCTGTGCTGACTTGTTGCTGTCTGATACTGAAGTTTTGCTCTTTAAGGATTTTCCATTGCTGCCCGACTTTCGGATCAATATTTAACTTGTCTTGAGTAGTCAGAATCTCAATACGATGCGCACCTGCTTTGTGGTTAACAAAAATAGCTCCCAGCCGGACATTATCCGGGTGGTACTGGTATATTCTGGTGATCCTTACCAGATAAGCACTACTCTTCATTTCCACAAGCCCATTTCAATCAGTACATCTTTAAATTCAGATAGCTTGGCAACTTCGGCAGCTAACTTAGCATTTTCGTTTTGTAGTCTTCGGTTTGTTCTTTTTAGGTCTCTGACTCTAGCGCTATCTTTGATGTCTTCGTCAGTTTCTTTTGATACATCAATGATCTCTTTATCGAGAGGCAGGTTTTTCTTACGTTGCTGGTAAACCCCTGAGGTAGCAAGTTCTTGTTTAAGTTCTTGCAACAAATCAAAGAGCTTTTTATTTCTTTTTTCCTTAAATGCAGAGGAATCAAAACCAAGCTCATCAGCAATTTTTTTGGGACTTAACGTATCACCATGCCAATAATCCAACCAATTAGGCGACTCTTTCGATTTCATTTCTGCAACCCAACCGAGAAATAAATCTCTGTTACGCTTGCCTCTTTCTTTACTCATCTTAACCTCCACCCACGATGTGTCTTATCGTAGTCCTAACACCATACTCCTTTGAGAACCAAAAAATAATTATCTTTTGAATAGCGTTAAGTTTATTTTCTGACGGTGCGCCTTTCTCAGCTCTAATATCAATATGCTTTTTATTGAGAATACCAAAAGTTAATGGGCTAAAAGAGGCGATGAGCTGTTTAACGTCCGAATTTGCTCTGGCGAAAAGCCGTGCCGAAGTAATTCAAAATCATCTAAATCGATGATTGCCATTTTTCCTTTTCCAATGAGCTGATACTGTGAGTGACTGGATGTAATAACCTGCTGCGCCCCTATATCCATCGATACGATCCGCGATGTTGTCACGTAGTCCCCTTCGAAAAAGCGAAAAGTTTGATCGTGTTGTACTGTAGCATATAACACTTCTCCTATTAATTGTCTCCCATCCATGACACCAACAATATACCAATTTTTTACAGTGGTGTTCAAAAGCCTCTCCTCGAAGTTAGCGTGAGGATATATGATAAAAAAATCGGAATTAAAAGCATAACCAAAGCGTGGATCTAATCCTGACTTTTTTCTATGGTGCAGTAAATAAAGGGAATAAAGTAGATTTTGCAATCACAGTGAGTAGTTTATTTTTCATATGCTGTATACATAGTGATAAGAATTTGCATTAGCCTACAAAGCTAAGGGATTTACTTGTTTATTTATTGATTCATAATAGCTTTAATTAGAGGCATGAGTCTTAAACCATACTACTCGGTTTAGCTTAATTAGTTCATCTCTGATTACTGAGTTATTAATCAAAAACAATCGTTGTTAAAAGGAGTCGATCGCGATGTCTACTTGGGCTGGAATTGATTTTGGGAAATATTCCATCGAGGAATGGCAAAATACGTATCATAAGTGGCTCTTCAATGATGCTGATCGCGTCAGAGAAGGAGACTTTATTGGTTACCGTATAGACACCGAAACGCTCAAACGCAGATTAGAACTTCAAGG
>TARA_B110000467_G_scaffold5382_1_pt1 | contig 160907 bp, 141 predicted proteins | sample TARA_B110000467 | Tara Oceans TARA_B110000467 (sample SAMEA4398341) | marine metagenome | biome: Polar Biome; feature: [MES] marine water layer (ENVO:01000295) within the mesopelagic zone...; material: water (ENVO:00002006), including particulate matter (ENVO:01000060) such... | reverse complement strand
CTTAGTTCAATTTAATTAATTCTTATCCCGAGCTGAGGTTAATTATTTAAACTGTTAGTAAATAGACCTGCGTTTAATCTTGCAACATTTCATCAGCCCAAGTGATTGCTTTGGTATGCGCGATAAAGCACTGCTCATGAGTTAGTGCTAGTTGTTCAATCAGTAAATCACTTGCTTGCCAATGTCCCATCTCAATACTTTTGGCTAGATTTAAGTAATGGGCTAAATAATTGTCATTAGTCATTAGTGCCTGTTTAATATCAGCATGGACTGGCAATATATTTAATAATGTTGCTAACGTATGATCTAAAATGCCATCGATAAAGGATAAAATACCGGTTAAAAATGCTTTTGGTGGGTTTTCTTGGTTTTTCTGTAACAAAGAAATCTGTTCACAAAACTTAGCTCTTATTAAAGACAAGCGAATAATTTCAGTTGGCTTGTTGTGATTAAGATCAGCTAAGGCTAATAAGGCAATAAATTTCTTTAATTCTATATCACCAAGATATATCAATGCATGTTTTAATGAGGTTATTTCTTGGCTTCTTCCGTAGCAAGGATTATTGATAAAGCGTAATAATTTATATGTTAGGCCTGGATCTGAGCTAAAGATCTCTCCCATAGTGTCAAAGTTTAACTGTTCACAACTTGCATGACCTACTAACTCTAAAATCTTTTGTTTTGTACTCGTCACTTTCTTTTGTTTCAGCATTTCGGGCTTGGCAAAGAAATAACCTTGAAATAAGGTGAAACCCAGTAGTTTTGTTTGTTCAAACTGTTGTGCTGTTTCAACTTTTTCAGCAAGTAAAGTTATTTTTGAGTTATTAATTGTCCTAATAAACTTACTGATTGCGAGCATTGAGTGTTGTAATACATCTATCTTTAATAGATTAATATAAGGGAAAAAACGTTGCCATTTTGGATCAAAGTCGTGGTCATCTAAGGCAAGTATATAGCCTTTTTCGGAGAGCTGTTTACATGCAGATAACAAGGCATCGCTGGCCGGAACATCTTCTAATATTTCTATGACAACTGTACTGGGATCTAAGAAACTGGGAAAATCGTTAATCAGTGTATTGGAGTGAAAGTTTATATAGGCCGGTAAATTATTGGTAATATTTTCTACACCTAAGGTTAAGTGATTATTACTTAATATATTGGATGTAGCTTGATCGGGGTCTATATCTGGAAAGCAATTACTCTCACCATCCCTAAAAAGTAACTCATAAGCAACAACGCTTTGATTTAAATCTAATATCGGTTGTCTGGCAATAAATGAATACATAAGACCTCTAATTAATGCCGCTATAATAAATTTTAAAAAGCGAAACTTTATTACTTATATATCTTGTGGTTATATTTTACAATAAGGCATGACACAAAATAGCCGAATTGCAATATCAGGCTAACTTTTGGATGTTACTCATGGTCATGTATTTTAAGAAAATTTTAAAGTGAGTGACAAAGTTTAACAAATTATTCATCGAAAAGTTGAAAGAGGGTGTTGTTTCCCCCTGTCTTCTAAGCTACTGTTGGCTTATAAAGTCGTGGTGGTAGGGGATTTATGTTATCATTGCGAACTAGATTAGATTAGATAGAGGAGTTTTTAAATGAGTGAATCAATGCAATCAATGGCGTTAACTGTTCCACAAAGTGGCAGCATTGAGGCATACGTGCAATCAGCTTATAGCATTCCGATGCTAACCGCTGAGAAGGAGCGTGAGTTAGCAACTCGTTTATATTCTGAAAATGATTTAAAAGCGGCGCAAGAATTAATTATGTCGCATCTTCGTTTTGTTATTCATGTTGCTAAAGGTTATGCCGGCTACGGTTTACCGCAAGCTGATTTAATTCAGGAAGGTAACGTTGGCCTAATGAAAGCTGTTAAACGCTTTAACCCTGAAGTAGGTGTTCGCTTAGTATCGTTCGCTGTACATTGGATTAAAGCTGAGATTCATGAGTTTGTGTTAAAAAATTGGCGCATTGTTAAAGTAGCGACCACTAAAGCACAACGAAAATTATTTTTTAATCTACGTAAAAACAAAAAGCGCTTAGGTTGGTTTAGCAATGATGAAGTTAACAATGTTGCTGAAACTTTAGGTGTCAGCACGAAAGATGTTTTGGAAATGGAATCTCGTATGAGTAACCAAGACCAAGCTTTTGAATTATCAACCGATGATGATGACAATGCCAGTGCGAGTACATATTCTCCTGCTCAGTATTTAGAAGATAAACAATCTGATCTTGCAACAGAAGTTGAAGATTCAAATTGGGAACAACATGCTAATAAGCGACTAAGCAATGCTTTAGTGAGTCTAGATGAGCGCAGCCAAGATATTATTCGTACGCGTTGGTTACATGACGATAAGTCAACGCTACAAGAGTTAGCCAATAAATATGAAATATCAGCTGAGCGTGTTCGACAGCTTGAAAAGAATGCTCTTGCTAAGTTAAAAGGTGCAATGGCAGTATAGCCTTGTGATATTTTATAAAAAACCGACTTTTGTCGGTTTTTTTACGTGTAAAATTTATTGTTATTGAGCTTGTTAATGTCAGCTGAAAACTTGTTATACCAATTCTAATAATAGCAATTTCTTCTCACTCAGTGAAATTTAAAAGCTTTAGCGGCACAGGTTCACCGTTCCCGACTGAACCTAAGTACATCCATGTTGGCAAGGCATTGATTGAAGAAAGTGGTTATAACTTTGTCAAAATCAATAACACCGACGGTAAGCCTTTTAAAATCAACCCTCGGGAGCTTGCCAGTGATTCGATAACCGCCGATAATTTCTTTCATATAGAATAACGATATTCAAAAAATGATCGTTGTTCTCAAACCGCTGGTAAGCGCTGAGAGAGAATAAACTTAATAGTTTTGGTATTAGTAATCCCATATGGGCTATAGCATTGATTAGTTGAAAGTATAAGTATTGCTTTGGTATCACTTTTTATTGTATAAAATATGAGCAATTAAGTTGAATAAGCTCTAGCCAAAAACTTTTATTTTGTTAGACTAACAGTACAAAAATAATACTAATAATAATAAATGGAATTTCCACCATGGAACCCAAGGCGAAGGAAAATATTCATGCGATACGTCAACACCCCAAATTAAAATCGCTACTTAAAAAGTATCGTCAACTTAAAACCATGCAATCTGGTTTATTACAACTGTCTGAATTAGCCAGTTCTGTAACCGATATGGATGCGTTTTATCACGCCCTTGAATCGGTAATTAAAACCTTATTGGTTACTGATAGTTTTCATATTGCACTGTTGAATAACTCGGATGAATTACAATTAGCCTACTGCCATAATCCGGTAGAAATGCGTTTACGTGAGCATGTTGATTTAGCTAACTGGCGAAAAAGCCTGACGGGTTTAGTGCTATTGCGCCAACAGCCAATGCATTGTTCAGCTAAAGTACGAAACGATCTTGCTAAAACAGATGAAATTGTCATGTATGGCTCAGTATGTGTAGATTGGCTTGGTGTGCCATTAAAGCGAGGCAAGCAAATCATTGGGGTTATTGCCTTACAAAGTTATGATGATAAATTGTATTTTTCTGAACGTGACTGTCAAATATTAGAATTTATTGCCGAGCATTTGATGACAGCAATCGATCGCGTGCGAAGTCGAGAACTACTCGAATCAAGTATTCGTCAGCGCACACTTAAGCTGACCCAGACAAATCAACAACTGCAGCGTGAAATAGTCGAGCGGCAATTAGCGGTTAAAACTCATCGAGTATTACTTAATATTTCAGAGTTAACGGCAAAGTCTCAAGCTGTTGAAAACTTTTACCAAGCACTACATCACGAAATTAATAAGTTACTGCTAGCCAAGAATTTTTATATTGCTTTACTCTCAGATGATAAAACTCAATTAGAGTTTCCTTATCATTGTGATGAAAAGTTACCACAACCAGAAACGCGAAAGCTCAGTAATGGCTTATCAGAATTAGCTATCAGAGAAGCAAAGCCTGTTTTGTTGAGTGCTAGAATGGTTTACACTTTATCGGCTCAAGGTGAAGTTACACAGTCTGCTTTTACGCAATATTATCCAGAGCGTGAGTTACCAAAGTCCTGGTTGGCCGCCCCTTTATCTGATCAAGGTGAAGTTTTTGGCGTTATCGCAATACAGCATTATCAAGATGAAGCTGCATATCACAGTAAAGATCTTGAGCTGATGCGTTTCGTTAGCCATCATATTTCTATTGAAATTTTACGACAGAGAGCGCAGCAACGAGCGTTACAAAGTCACGAAGCGCTGGAAAAAATGATCAATAAGCGCACACAAGAGCTACAAGCTACTAACCTTAATTTACGTATGCAAATTGAAGAGCGTCGAAAAGCGGAAGCACGTTTGTATCATGATGCTCACCATGACGCCCTAACTCAATTGCCCAATAGAGCCATGTTTGCCGATCGCTTAACCTATTCTATTCGACATTTGAAACGTTATCCTAAGCAACGATTTGCGGTTTTATTTATCGATTTAGACCGCTTCAAAATGATTAATGATACCTTAGGCCACCATGCCGGTGATCAGTTCTTAATTGAAATTTCACAACGCTTACGAGCTTGTGTGCGTGATAATGATATTTTAGCGAGGTTAGGTGGTGATGAATTTGTTGTACTTTTAGATTCATTACAATCATTGGAAGATGTTGAGGAAATTGCCTCTCGTATCATTGATTCAATTGCGCAACCTTTTGAACTTGATGGTCATACTTTGTATTCTAATGCCAGTATCGGCATTGCTCAAAGCCGAATGAGCTATAAAGATGCCAATGAAATATTGCGTGATGCAGATGCGGCAATGTATCAGGCTAAAAGTTTAGGGCGAGGCCGTTATGTGTTTTTTGATGACAGTATGCGTGAGCAACTTATCGCTAGCATGACACTTGAGCAAGAACTAAGACAAGCAATACAAAGTAAGCAATTTGAATTACATTATCAAAAAATTTCAGACTTAAGTTCAACAAAAGCGCTTGGCTTTGAAGTGCTGTTGCGCTGGCAACATCCGACCAAAGGTTTGCTGACCCCGAGTGAGTTTCTTTTTATGGCGGAAGAAACCGGCATGATTTTAGAGATTGAAACCTGGGTCATTGAAGAAGTATGTTTGCAGTTAAAGCTTTGGAAGCAATCAAAAGAGTATGAACATACTTATATTGGTGTCAACTTATCTGGTCGGCATTTAACGCAAGCTAATCAATTAGCAAAATTAATTAATTTAATCAGGGGTAATACTCTTGAGCCTGAACGGCTGATTTTAGAATTTAATGAATCAGCTTTTACTCGGCATACTGAATTGGCATTAAAAGGTTTGCGAAAACTGAAAAAGCTTGGTGTTAAGTTGGCATTGGATGATTACGGTGCGGGTTTATCATCTTTTAATTTTTTACATCATTATCCGTTTGAGTTTATTAAACTTGATCGTAGCTTTGTTCGTAGCTTAAATCATAATGAAAAAAACTTGTCTTTAGTTAAAGCTTTGCATGAATTGGGGACAAACTTTGGTTATCGATTAGTGGCAGAAGGTATTGAGTCTGAAGCTATGCTTAAGAAATTACAACATGTCGGTTGCGAGTTTGGCCAAGGCTATCATATTAGCCGACCAGCCAAAATAGTTAGGGCTAAAATAGAGGATAATGTAATCGAGATGTATCGAGCATAACCTCAAGCTCAAGACGTTTAACCTTTGTGAAAAAAGCCTTCAATACGAAAGGCAATACCAGGTGTTGTGTGGTAGTTTTCTTGCTCAGGAAACTCGATAAAAGGTTCTATTTCAAAAAATAGCCAATCACGTAGCGCATTAAAGCGATAACGATAGCCCAAAGTGTATTTATCAACGACAAAACCACGTGCGCCATTGCGCTCACCTTCAGCTTGTAAACTTAATACGGTTGCGGTAGTGTGATCGATTTGATCAAGTTTATAAAAACCGTGTTTCCAGCGAATACCGCTAAAGTCGGCTGAGCCTCGAATACTATAATTAATCCGAAATAGCGATTTATGATTTAATTGATAATCATATTCCAATAATAATTTAGCACCTAAACCATCATCTAAGTAGTAATATACCGAAGGCTCAAATAAGAAGCCTTGCTGCTCGCCGATATCGAAGCGACGTTTGTGTTTGGCTCGGACAAAAATATCGCCAGCGGAAATACCCAAACGATAATTCATTAAGCGGTTATTGTTTTTATCTTCGGTATAATTCAGCGCCAAAGAGAACTTTTCGTCTTCGGTTTTCGAGTTGGTGTTGGTAGACTCTAGTGGCAAATTGTTCAATTCTTCGTCATCTTCATCGGATAGTACGACACTGACCTTATCTTGCAGGTGCGGTAATTTAACCCGTACACGAAATCGGGGTTTTACTTCACTCCAGTCACGGCTTTTCGGCAGCCAAGCAAAGCGAATTTTTGCTGTGGTTTTTGGCTTTTGTTGTTCACTGCCATCTGCGATAAAAAAACTATCAAACCATTGCGCAGATTGATAAACGGAATTGGAAACCGTTTCATGCAATCCTTGCATCCAGTGCTCATCTTTTTCTTCAGCGGCTTGTTTTACTTCTTGCGAGGAGTAAGCTTGTGCTGAATTTGCAAATGCAAAGTAAAAGAACACTAGGCAAATATGCCAATAACACTTATTTTTACCATACATTTCTATCAAAATTTGTTTTACCTCATTATTTAGCATATCAGTTGGTGATTTTTTTTCTATAAACTTTATAATGAAATCAATTAAATTATAGGGGATTTTTATGGGTGGTATAGGTATTTGGCAATTATTAATTGTCGCAGTGATTATTGTGTTGTTATTTGGTACGAAAAAACTCCGTAATTTGGGCTCTGATCTGGGCTCGGCAGTAAAAGGGTTTAAAAGTGCGGTAACAGATGAAACTGCAAAAAAAGAAGCCGAATCAACTAGCGATGATAGTTTGACGGATAAATCAGTAGAGCAGAGCAAAGTTGCTGAAAAAGAAAAAGACCAAGTCTAATGTTTGATATTGGTTTTTGGGAACTACTCTTAATCGCAATTATTGGCTTAGTCGTACTAGGCCCTGAACGATTGCCGGTAGCAATTCGTACCGTGCGTAACTGGATAAGTAGTATTCGCAGTTTTAGTGAGAGCGTTAAAAATGAACTTACTGAAGAGCTGCGTATCCAAGAACTGCATGCAAATTTAAAAAAAGCCGAGCAGACCGGTATGAAAGACTTGTCGCCGGAAGTTGCTGCTTCAGTACAATCGCTAAAAGAAGCAGCAGAAATGGTCAATAAACCATATCAAACCGCTGAAAAAACAACTGACTCTACAGAGAAAGTTGAGCAGCTAGCTGATAATCAAAATGAAAAGCAGAGTAAATGAGTTCAACAGTTAAGCAAAGCCACACCTTATTTGATCATTTGTTAGAACTGAGAACACGATTATTACATGCGGTGCTAGGTGTGTTGGTTGTTTTTTGTTCCTTGGTCTATTTTACCCAAGATATCTATCAATATGTTGCGCAACCGCTGTTGACTGTTATGCCAGCGGATACGCAAATGATTGCTACTGATGTAGCATCACCTTTTTTTACACCGTTTAAACTCACTATTGTTATCTCTATCTTTGTCGCAATGCCCTATATTCTGTATCAATTATGGTCGTTTATTGCGCCGGGTTTATATAAGAATGAAAAGCGCTTAGTTGCACCATTAATGTTTGGTAGTACCTTGCTTTTTTATGCCGGTATAGCTTTTGCGTACTATGTGGTATTTCCGGTGGTGTTCGCATTCTTTTCTTCGGTGGCACCCGATGGCGTCACTATTGCGACTGATATCAGTAGCTATTTAGATTTTGTTTTAAAATTGTTCTTTGCCTTTGGTGTCGCATTTGAGATCCCTATTGCGATTATATTGATGTGTTGGACTGGGGTCACTAGCCCCGATAGTTTACGAGCTAAACGTCCTTATATTGTGGTTGCTGCATTTGTTGTTGGCATGTTATTAACACCGCCTGATATTATTTCTCAAACCATGCTAGCTGTACCTATGTTACTGTTATTTGAAGTAGGTATAATTATCGCATCGCTTTATTACCGAGCAGATGAAGATGAAGAATCTGAACCAAAGGAAGAACAATAATGAAAAAAACACCGTTTATATCGTTAGTTATGCTAGGTTTGTTGTCATTAACGACACAAGCAGAGACGCTTAACGAAGGTTTAGTTAAATGTACAAAAATTCAAAACAGCTCAGCACGCTTAGGTTGTTTTGACGAACTAGCTAGTTCGGCAATAGTATCAACTGTGACAAGCAAAAAGTCAGCTAATGTAGTATTAACAGCAAAAGCAGAAATTAAAAAAACTTCATTGACATCTAAGGCGAATGACGAGGCAATCAAAGCGGCTAATTTTGGTGTTGAACACCTTAAGCATTCAACTGTTGCTAATGAAGATTTACAAATCGTTTTTACCATTGATAAATTAAGTAAAGATCAATACGGTAAATGGCGTATTACTTTTAAAAATGGTCAACAATGGAAGCAGATGGATAGTACATTTTTAAAAATTAAACTTGGCGATAGTGTATTGTTAAAAAAAGGCTTTATGAATGCCGTTTATTTGAAAAAAAACCAGCCTGATTCCAATAAAAAAATTAACATTAAACGTCTTAAATAAAAAACACAGGTAGCTTAACTTTGATTGATGTTGGGGTTAACTTAACTAATTCACGTTTTGATAAAGACCGCTCAGAGGTTTTGGCGCGAGCTAAAGCAGCCAAGATTAGTGCTATGTTAATCACAGGTACTAATCTTGCAGAAAGTAAACAGGCGATATTACAGTGTCGTCAAGACCCTCATTATTTATATTGTACAGCCGGTATACATCCACATGATGCTGATCAGGCAGATAAAAACTACTTAGAAACCCTATACCAGTTAGCACAACATGATTGTGTTAGAGCTATTGGCGAATGCGGTTTAGATTTTAATCGTAATTTTTCAACAGCAGAAAATCAGACTCGTGTTTTTCAAGGCCAAGTTGAGTTAGCACAACAGTTAAACTTACCGCTTTTTTTACATCAACGAGATGCTTTTCAAGTTTGGTTTGAAATTTTAAAACCTTATATTGATAAAGTTCCAGCTCTGGTTTCACACTGCTTCACAGGTAATAAAAATGAACTACTGCAGTGCTTAGATGCAGGGATGTATATTGGAATTACCGGTTGGGTATGTGACGAACGTCGTGGACAGAATTTGCGTGATATTGTGCCGTTAATCCCATTAGAGCGCTTAATGATTGAAACGGACGCGCCTTATTTGACGCCACGTACTATTCGCCCTAAACCTAAGAGTAGTCGAAATGAACCGAGTTATTTACCTTATATTGTTACTATGTTGGCTGAACTGTTTGATTGCAGTGAATCCGAGTTGATAAAGCAAACAACCATTAATAGTGAAAAAGTGTTTAATTTAAGTGTGAGCAATGCGTAGTTTATATTGGATTGTGGTTTTGAGCTTTCTGGCGTTAGTTTTGCCTATTGCTGTGAAGGCAGAGAGTGTACCTTTGGTCGCAATGGTCGAAGCCAATATGGCATTACCACTGCAGCCCTACATTCAACATATATTTATTGGTAGTGGGTTAATTTTAGCGTTGATGTCTTTTGCTTGGGCGCGTGCACTACGTAGTTACAGTATGGTTATCTTGGCATTATTCTTTGCTATAAAATCTTTAGGTATTTTGGTGACCGGTGGTGTTTCACTGTTGATGATATTTACTGAAAATCATCAATTATTAAAAATTGAAGGTTTATTACTTGCTTGCTTGTCACATCTTATTCTTTTTGCTTTTACCATTAAGTTTTACACACTAAAAAAATTCGAAGCTACATCTTATCAATTATTATTGCGCTTATCCTTTATCATGGTGCTTGCCGTGCCGTTAGCTTATTTTTTTACCCAGACACCTGTTTGGCTATTAACACAAACCTTAGTTAGCATTAGCTTGATCGCACTTTTGTATATCGTTAGAAAGGTTCAAGAACAACGCTTGTCAATGATATTTTCCCTGACACTTTTGGTGTCATTAAGCTTTAATTTTATTAATTATTTACTACATTATTGGCAGTTTTCCACTCAAGTCATTAACGGTCTTGATATGTTGGCTTTTTGGTTGATGGCGATTATGGTCACCTACTTAATGGGCCGTAAATACTATTACCACTTACGTGATGAAAAGTTAGCTCAGCAACAAGTTTTAGCAAGTGCTAGAGCCTCTGATCTTGCCCAGCAAAAACTATTGGCTCTACAAGAGGAAAGCCAAGAGCAGCTAGAAAGTCGTGTACAAGAAAGAACTTTAGAATTGAATATTGCTTTACAAGAACTCGAGGCAGTTAATCAAGAATTAAAAGAAAAAAACACCTTAGATGAACTCTCTGGGCTTTATAATCGTCGCTATTATGATCAAAAAATTATGGCGGAATTTAGACGTAGTCGTCGTAATTTAACGCCATTAAGTATTATTTTGATTGATATCGATCATTTTAAGCTGGTCAATGATAGTTATGGCCATTTAACTGGAGATAAGTGCATTGTCGAAGTGGCAAAGAGAATTAAATCCTTATTACGCCGCAGTACTGATGTCGGCTGTCGTTATGGCGGTGAAGAGTTTTGTTTAATTCTTCCTGAAACTGATGCTGAAGGTGCTTTAGCATTAGCGCAAGATATTTGTCAAAGTACTTATAAACAACAAATTTTTGATGATGATATTATTATTGATTTAACCGTAAGTTGTGGTGTTGCAACCTATCAACAAGAGCAAGGTGTGACGCCTGATATTATTTTCGCCAGTGCAGACAAAGCACTATATAAAGCTAAGCAAGCAGGTCGAAATCAAGTGCAAGTAAGCTTGCTAAGTGAAATTTAAACTATGATAGGAAATGAGTATGAATAACGTCTTTGGCCAATATCCCGCTCGTCGTATGCGCCGTATGCGCTCCGATGATTTTTCACGACGTTTAATGTCTGAGCATCAGTTAAGTGTTGATGATTTAATTTATCCCGTGTTTGTTTTAGAAGGCGAAAATCAGTGTGAGGCTATTGAGTCTATGCCGGGTGTAGAGCGTAAAAGTATCGATTTATTATTAGTAGAATGTCAGGAGTTGGTTGATTTAGGTGTGCCGGCTATTGCTATTTTTCCGGTCACGCCAGCAGATAAAAAATCCTTGATGGCAGAAGAAGCTTATAATACTGAGGGTTTAGCACAACGTACAGTACGAGCGGTAAAAGCAAAATTTCCAAGCTTAGGTGTGATCACCGATGTTGCTTTAGACCCCTTCACCACACACGGTCAGGATGGCATTATTGATGATAATGGTTATGTGCTTAATGAAGTAACGAAAGATATTTTGGTCAAACAAGCCTTGTCGCATGCACAAGCGGGGGCTGATGTTGTTGCCCCTTCTGATATGATGGATGGTCGCATTGGTGCGATTCGGGAAGAATTAGAGCAACACAATTTAGTTAACACTAAAATACTGGCTTATTCAGCCAAATACGCTTCAAGCTACTATGGCCCTTTTCGTGACGCGGTAGGTTCAGCAGGTAACATTAAAGGTGGTAATAAATTCTCTTATCAAATGGATCCTGCTAATAGCGATGAAGCGTTGCATGAAGTTGCACAAGATATTTATGAAGGCGCTGACATGGTGATGGTGAAGCCAGGCATGCCATATTTAGATATTGTGCGTCGTGTAAAAGATAATTTCAAAGTACCGACTTATGCTTACCAAGTGAGCGGTGAATATGCCATGCATATGGCAGCTATACAAAATGGTTGGTTAGCCGAAAAGCCTTGTGTAATGGAAGGTTTATTAGCATTTAAACGTGCAGGTGCTGATGGTATATTAACCTATTTTGCTAAGCAAGTTGCCCGTTGGTTAAAAGAAGAAGCACAGAAAAAATAGCGAATTTAGCTATTCATTTCCCGCTAGATTAATATTATTGTAAGGCCGTGCTGTATAGCGCGGCCTTATTATATCCAGCTAGATAAGTGCTCACTTAGTGCGATATGAGTATCATTAATACAAACAAAACTGATGTAGATATCGTCACCATTTTACATCAAGTAAATATTAGCACTTAATGTTTAGGGTATAACCTAAGCGGTTGAGGTGGACATTTTCTTGCTTTAACTCATCACTAATAAGTGCATGTTGCTTTAGCCATGTTGCTGATAAAAATAAATTCAGGCTTTTATCGTTTGCTGTTATCTGATAATTCGGCAATTTATCGTCTTTACGGCGACGGCATAATATAACGGCTAACCGTAGGATAATGAGCAACTTCATAGCGTACTTAGCATCTATCGACGCTTGCTGTTCAATAAGCGCCTGATTTATATCACCCTTGTAAAGGCTAACAAAGGTAACTAGGAGTTGACGATCTGATTGGCTAAAGCCAGCTAAATCTGCATGTTTAAGAATATAGGCGCTGTGTCGTTGGTGGTATTTGTATTCGAGCAATAAACCAATTTCATGTAAATCACAGCTTGCCTGTAATATTTCAAAGGCATTGTCGTTGGGCAAATCCCAAGTGTTTTTTAGCTGCGTGAAAATAATACTGACTTGTTGTTTAATACTTTGTGCGTGTTGTTGATCGACATGAAAGCGTTGAGAAAGTGCGCTAATTGTTCGTTGACGAATATTAATCGAGTGACTATCAGGTAACATTTCATAGAGCAAGCCCTCACGTAATGCACCACTTGAGAGGGTTAATTTCTCAATAGCAAACTGTTTAAATAAGGCAATTAAAATCGCTAACCCGCTGGCAATAACGGGACTTCTTTCTGTTGATAAACCAGGCAAGTTGATGTGACTTATATTATCAAAAGTTTGTAACTCTGCTTGCACCTGGTATAGAAAGTTTAATGAAATCACCGTAGGTTTGTGCTGATAAATTAATATTTCAGCTAATGCTTGCATGGTACCAGAGCCACCTAATACGCATTGCCAACCAATATCACAAAACTCTGTTTTTATTGCCTTGATAGTCAGCTCTGCGGCTGCTATAGCGCGAGAAAAATTATCAGCTGTGAGCGTACCCTCTGGAAAATATTGCTGATTGAAAGTGACGCAGCCCATGTTAAGGCTATGGGCTTTTTTTATGGTAAAACCATGGCCGACAATTAGCTCAGTACTGGCACCGCCAATATCTAAAACTAAACGTCTATCGGCACTGCAATTGGTATGTGCTACACCGAGATAAATATATTCAGCTTCAGCAATACCACTTAATAGACTAATACTATGGCCTAAAATAAGCTCAGCTTTGGTAATAAAGTCAGCTCGATTTACTGCTAGCCTTAGCGTAGCCGTTGCGACGATGCGAATATTGTTTTTGGGGATATCTTGTAGGCGTTCGGCAAAAAAGCTTAAACATTCTAAACCTTTTGCCATAGCTTGCTCAGACAAAATGTTATCTGAATTTAAGCCGGCGGCAAGACGTACTTTACGTTTTACTCTATCAACAACTTGCACGCTATCGGCAAGTTGTCGAGTAATTAACATATGGAAGCTATTAGAGCCTAGATCGACCACAGCATACAGAGCTGATGAAGTCTCCATTGAAGTGGTCGTCATTGTCTAACCGTTCCTTTGTGGCCTATTACCAGGGCTGCGACTACGATTTTGACCGCCATTGTGTGGTTTATGACGTCGTGGGCGTGGCTTGGGCTTAGGTAAGTCGGTCAATAAGGCTTCATGATCATACTTACTCACTGGTAAATCATGTTCAATATAGCTTTCAATGGCGGGCAAATTAAAGACATATTGCTCGCAGGCTAAACTAATTGCATGGCCAGTAGCACCGGCGCGACCGGTACGACCAATACGGTGCACATAATCTTCACAATCGTCAGGCAAGTCATAATTAAATACATGAGTAACGGCTGGAATATGAAGCCCACGTGCGGCTACATCTGTCGCAACTAAAATATCTAATTGCCCATCAGTAAACTGTTCTAAAATTTTCAAACGTTTCTTTTGGATCACATCACCGGTAAGCATACCAACACGAATATTATCAGCTTCAAGGTGGGCATGTATTTTTTCACAAACATGTTTTGTATTGGCAAAAATAATCGCCTTATCTGGCCAGTCTTCTTCAATTAAGGTTTGCAGCAAAGACATTTTATCTTCGTTTGAAGGATAAAATAATTCTTCGGTGATACGAATGTTGGTTTTTTGATCTGGCTCTACTTCAACACTGTCAGGATCATTCATATGTTCGAAAGCTAGTTCTTTAACACGGAAAGACAGTGTGGCAGAAAATAACATGCTCAAGCGTGCTGTCGCTGCCGGCATTTTGCCAAACATATAACGAATATCTTTGATAAAACCGAGATCGAACATACGATCAGCTTCATCAAGTACCACTACTTCAATATTGTTAAGGTTATAAATACCTTGTTTCAAGTAATCAAGTAAACGACCACAAGTACCAATTAATATATCGACACCTTGTTCAAGTTCTTGACGTTGACTTTCATAACCTTCGCCACCATATACAATGCCAAGGCGTAACCCGGTACTTTTTGCCATTGCAATGGCATCGCGATGAATTTGGATGGCAAGCTCACGCGTAGGTGCCATAATTAGCGCCCGCGGTTGATTGTGGCTAACATCTTTTTTCTGTAGTAAATGATGAAAGGTCGCCGCTAAAAAGGCAATAGTTTTACCTTCGCCTGTTTGCGCTTGACCGGCAATATCTTTGCCTGTCATAAGTATAGGAAGAGACTTTGCTTGAATTGCAGTACAATATTCAAAGCCCATAGATGCGAGACCGTTAACAACGGTTGGCTCGAGTTTAAGTTCCGAGAACTTTATTTCTGTTAAGTGTGTTTTTTTCATACCGCTAGCTTAACAGGTTACGCTATTAATAAAAATTAGATTCACATAAAAGCGCTAATAAATTAATGCTATTAGTTGATTTTGATTTATTTTACTAATAACTGTTATATATGATTGTTGGTAATTAATTGTGATGAAGGTATAATCTTAACCAATTGGCTATAGGCCACCTTTAATGGAGATATAAATGAGCGATAAAATTATTCAGTTAACTGATGATAGTTTTGATACTGATGTAATTAATGCATCAGGTCTTGTTTTAGTTGATTTCTGGGCTGAATGGTGTGGCCCATGTAAGATGATCGCACCGTTGTTGAACGACGTGGCGGAAGAATATGCTGGTAAATTAACTATTGGCAAATTAAACATAGATCAAAACTCTAACACTCCACCTAAATATGGCATTCGTGGTATTCCTACACTTTTGTTATTTAAAGATGGTGTTGTTGCTGACACGAAAGTTGGCGCATTATCAAAAACTCAATTAAAAGAGTTTATTGATAACAATTTATAAAAAAAGGTCCGTATTTCGGACCTTTTTGCTTTTTAGCGAAAGATCAAGCATGTGATCCTTTACCTGTTTTGTTTTTAGTGCTAAATTTAACATTCAAACGAAAATAACATTTCAAATACCATACTCAAACATCCTAAATTGCCAAACGGCACAGCATAACAACCTAAATAGTCTAAGAAACCCCCACTATGAATCTTAACGAACTTAAAGAAAAGTCTATCAGCGAGCTAGTCAAACTCGCAGAAACAATGAAATTGGAGCATTTGGCTCGTAACCGCAAACAAGACATTATTTTTGCTATTTTAAAAGCCCACGCTAAAAGTGGTGAAGATATCTTTGGCAGCGGTGTTTTAGAAATTTTACAAGACGGCTTTGGTTTCCTACGATCGGCAGACTCTTCCTATTTAGCAGGCCCGGATGATATTTATGTATCACCAAGCCAAATACGTCGATTTAGTATGCGTACCGGTGACACCATTGCTGGTAAAATTCGTCCACCGAAAGACGGTGAACGTTACTTTGCTCTCTTGAAAGTAAATGAAGTTAATTTTGACCGCCCTGAAAACTCTCGCAATAAAATCCTTTTTGAAAACTTAACACCGATACATCCAACCGATCGCATGATCATGGAACGTGGTAATGGTTCGACTGAAGATATTACTGCCCGCGTTTTAGATTTAGCCTCCCCGATTGGTAAAGGTCAGCGTGGTTTGATTGTTGCGCCGCCAAAAGCCGGTAAAACGTTATTGCTACAGAATATTGCTCAAAGTATTGCTCATAACCACCCAGATGCTGAATTAATGGTATTGTTGATTGATGAGCGTCCAGAAGAAGTTACTGAAATGCGTCGCTTGGTTAAAGGTGAAGTAATTGCCTCTACATTTGATGAACCAGCTAACCGTCACGTGCAAGTTGCTGAAATGGTAATTGAAAAAGCTAAACGTTTAGTTGAACATAAAAAAGATGTCGTTATTTTACTTGATTCAATTACCCGTTTAGCACGTGCCTATAACACCGTTATTCCTTCGTCAGGTAAAATACTTACCGGTGGTGTTGATGCCAATGCTTTACATCGTCCTAAGCGCTTCTTTGGTGCTGCACGTAATATTGAAGAAGGTGGTAGTTTAACTATTATCGCTACTGCCTTAGTAGAAACTGGTTCTAAAATGGATGAAGTTATCTATGAAGAATTTAAAGGCACGGGTAATATGGAATTACACCTTTCACGTAAAATCTCTGAAAAACGCGTTTTCCCTGCTATTCACTTTAACCGTAGTGGTACTCGTCGTGAAGAGCTATTAACTAAGCCTGATGAATTACAAAAAATGTGGATTTTGCGTAAAATCGTTCACGAAATGGGCGAAATTGATGCCATGGAATTCATGATTGATAAGCTGGCTATGACCAAGACCAATAACGAATTCTTTGATTCGATGAAACGTCAGTAAGACTTAATAATATAAATTGAAAAAACCAGCATCTGCTGGTTTTTTTATGCCTTAAATAACATTACTCTTCAATAATACCTCGAACGCTTGTTAAGCTAGTATTGACTTGATTTATAGCTATCTATTTGAATAATATTGTTTTATTTTGTTTTTTATAGCTCGTTATTAAGGGTTTTAGAGTTTATGACAAATTAATATTGGAGAGCATAATTTAGTGGTTATACTTAATAGAGTTGATGATTGTAAAAGGAATATATTCATATAAAGATATTATTTTTTATTTTTTTGTATGAAAAACGAACGATAAATATTTTGCGATAGTATAGTATGCGCATTTTTTAAATTTATAATGAAAAATTAAGCTGTTGAAGGGGAAGTAAATGCGCTGTTTTTCGATGTTTTTTTTATTGATGTTAGTCAGTAGTATTGCTTGTGGTGCTGAGGAGCTAGATAAGCAAAACATTATCAATATAAAAGTTGTCACTGAAGATACCTTTCCGTTGCAATATCTTGAAAATGGTAAGATTACAGGGCCGGCTACAAGCTTAGTTGAGCAAGTTTTATTAGCTGCAGGTGTAACATACGATATTGCAGTATTGCCATGGGCTCGGGCATATCAGTTAGCGTTAACTGAAGCCAATATTTTAATTTACTCTTTGGCAAAAACGACAGCAAGATTAAATGAATTTAAATGGGTCGGTAGGATCATGGCTCTGGACTATTATTTATACGGTGCGTCTGATAGCGAGATTAATCTGCAAACCTCTTTAGAAGCTCTCAAGCAATATCAAATAGGCACTGTGCGCGATAGTGCTGTTGAGCGATACTTACGCGATAATGGTTTTAAAAAACTGACAACGGTTGTGCAGGGGAAGCAAAATTTCTTCTTGTTTCAACAGAATCGAATTGAGTTATTTCCGGCTAATAAATCAAGTTTTCAAGCAATATGTCTGCAAGATGCATTTAATTGTCATAATTTAAAACCACTTTATAAATTAGATATTTCATCCATTGAGCTCTACATGGCATTTAGTCAGTTAACGGATGATGCCATGGTTGAAAAGGTACGAGCTGGTTATAAGGAAGTTATGAAAAAACGAAAGAATTTACATGATATCGGTATCAATTAGGGATTTTTCCCTATCTACCGTTATAATGCATGATAAATTTTTGGCAAAATTCAAATATGAAATACAGTGATTTAAGAGACTTTATCAGTCAATTAGAGAAATTAGGGCAATTAAAGCGTATTCGCCAACCTATTTCTACTAATTTAACCATGACAGAAATCAGTGATCGAACCTTACGTCAAGGCGGTCCAGCATTGTTATTTGAAAACCCAACTGATGAAAATGGTAACCCGCATGGCATGCCGGTTTTAACTAATTTATTTGGTACGCCAGACCGTGTTGCTTTGGCAATGGGACAAGACAAGGTTAGCGCGTTGCGCGATGTTGGTAAGTTGTTGGCTGCGCTTAAAGAGCCCGAGCCGCCGAAAGGCTTTCGCGATGCCATGGATAAGTTGCCGTTATATAAGCAAGTATTAAATATGCCGGTTAAGGTGATTAAAAAACCTTTATGTCAGCAAGTTGTGCTTGAAGGCGAGGCCGTTGATTTGACTCAACTGCCAATTCAACAATGTTGGCCAGGCGATGTTGCTCCTTTAATTACTTGGGGTTTAACGGTGACTAAAGGCCCACATAAAGAACGCCAAAATTTAGGTATTTATCGCAACCAATTATTAACTCGTAATAAAGTCATTATGCGTTGGTTATCTCATCGTGGCGGCGCATTAGATTTTCAAGAGTTTAAAAAAGCTTTTCCGGGTGAAAAATATCCGGTTGCCGTTGCTTTAGGTGCAGATCCAGCTACTATTTTAGGTGCGGTTACTCCGGTGCCAGATACACTTTCTGAGTACGCATTTGCTGGACTTTTACGTGGTAGCAAAACTGAAGTTGCTAAATGTATTAGCAATGATTTAGAAGTACCGGCAACAGCAGAAATTGTTTTAGAAGGTTATATAGACCCAGATGAATTAGCGCCCGAAGGGCCTTATGGTGATCATACCGGTTATTACAATGAAGTTGACGATTTTCCGGTATTTACCGTTACTCATATCACCCATAGAAAAGATCCTATCTATCACAGTACATATACTGGCCGTCCACCAGATGAGCCAGCGATACTGGGTGTAGCGCTTAATGAAGTCTTTGTACCTATTTTGCAAAAACAGTTTCCTGAGATCCAAGATTTTTATTTGCCGCCTGAAGGTTGCTCGTATCGTTTAGCTGTTGTGACCATTAAAAAGCAATATGCCGGCCATGCTAAGCGTGTCATGATGGGCGTTTGGTCGTTTTTACGTCAGTTTATGTATACTAAATTTGTCATTGTCTGTGATGATGATATTAATGCTCGTGATTGGCAAGATGTCATTTGGGCAATGACTACACGTATGGATCCAAGTCGTGATACGGTGTTAATTGAAAACACGCCAATAGATTATTTAGACTTTGCCTCTCCGGTGTCAGGGTTAGGCTCAAAGATGGGCTTAGATGCGACCAATAAATGGCCAGGTGAAACAAATCGTGAATGGGGCGAGCCTATCGAAATGAGCCAAGCGATTAAAGATCATGTTGATGATATTTGGGCTGAACTCGATATATCTTAACGATTCAAATAACCGATAAATTAATTATACTGTATTAATATCAGAAGCATGCAGTAATAAGGTACAGATAAATGAAAATGATGACATGTCAGGTAGCCTCGTTGACTCCTTTAACAGCACACGTGTATAAGGCACTGTTAAAGCCGAGCCAAGCTGTTGATTTTGCCGCCGGACAATATTTAAATTTTGTCATGAGTGAAGAAGACAAACGGCCTTTTTCAATTGCCAGTGCTCCTGGGGCAGAATATATTGAACTACAAATTGGTGCTTTCGGCTCAGATAGTTATCCAATGCAAGTGATAGAGCACATTAAAGCTAACACTGAAGTTACTGTTGAAATGCCCTTTGGTAGTGCGCAGTTGCGTGAAGACAGTCAGCGACCTTTGCTGCTTATTGCTGGTGGTACCGGTTTTTCATACATTAAGTCTATGTTTGAGTATTTGGCTGCGCAGCACTCTCAACGAGAGGTTATTGTTTATTGGGGGTTACGCGACCCAAGTGCTTGTTATGAGCTAAACGAAACCAAAGAGATGATTAATCAATTGGCTAACGCTAAGTTTATCCCGGTGATTGAAACACCAGATGACACTTGGCAAGGACGTGTTGGTATGGTGCATAAAGTAGTAATGAGTGATCTCAATAATTTAGCTGATTATGATATCTACTTAGCCGGCCGATTTGAAATGGTTGCGGCTGTTCGACAAGACTTCGTTGAGCAAGGGGCTCTAGTTGAGCATATGTATGCGGATGCATTTGCTTTTATTTAAACGAAAAAATCATCATAGTTAAACAGGAGCGGAGCATATTATTGTTGCGCTTTTTTTATGCATTTATGGGGTATTAATCTTAGCGGTCTTTGCTTGTGTTAAGTAGCGATTGGCTAGGGCAACAAACTCATCAATTGAAGCATTTAAATTATTCGCTGAGATAAATATGTGTGCACCGAGCGCATGATTTAACATGTCACTATGATGGAGAAAAGCGGCTAATGGTCCTTTTATCACTTCGCCATCAGCTAATACGTAGGGTTCAAAATTTAATATCCCTTGTTCAAAAGTTAGCAACTGATGTTTAATGCAGTAGTGAATAAGCGGCTTTTGCTCGTGGATCATGCGGTTTGCTAATCGTAAGGACACATGCTTCGCTATTGCATCTATCGATACTAGTTTGATACCGACGTAATTGAGTTCATCACGTGTTATACCAACAGTATTAGTGACTGAGTGTATATTACGAATTTGCTGCCAGTGAAACTGCCAACGACCGTGACGATGATGGAAAGTTAAGCTTTCAGGCGTCATTATCAAACTATAGGCAGGCTCTGCTAGTTTGAGTAAACCGATAAAAATAGTCACTAAGCAAGCGAGCACCATAAAAAGTAAAGGGAAGCGTGCTAATTGCCAATAATAGCTACACAGCCAAGCGACAATAACTAAAGCGATAATACCTGTTAAGGTAATGAATAAACCATGATGACGGGCAATGGCTTTAATTCTGATTGTTTGATCAGTAGTTGTCATAAATTTTGCGATTAAAATTCGTTAGTTCAATAGTGTCGAATGAGATAAATTTAATATTTGTGCATAATTTTTTTATTAGTATATACTCTGCGCGTTTTTGTGATGAAGCAATAAATTTGTCATCATTGGTATAACATAAACCAACTGAAAGGTGTGTAAAATGAGCAAAAGTAAAGTAAAAAAACACCAGCAAAAGCAAGGTGCTTGTGAATTAGGTCGAGGTGTTATTAAAGATAATTTTTTAGCGGCAGTAGTAAGGTCAAAATTATTTAAACAGCAAATAATTAACGCTAAGAAAGGTAAGGGATCTTTTCAACGAAAGCAAAAACATAAAGGACAAGAGTCCTATTTAATAGCGGCTTAAATATTATTATCTAATCGCTATTAAATAGGGCTTTGTGCTTATTGTTTTTAGAACGTATAAGTTTTATGCGTGAATTTTTCTCAGTACTTGATTGGCTTTATCTAGCTGACCTTGTTGTTCAAGTACTTGAGAAAAAGCCAGTAAATCTATTTTATCGTATTGTTTTTCTTCAAGGTTCACTAAGCTATTAAAAGCTTTTTCAGCCAGTGACCATTGCTGTGACGTTGTGGCAAAATGAGCAACTAACGATAGCCAAAGAGCATTGTGTGGCTCGTTATGTAAATGCTTTTGTGCGGCGGCCATCAAACTATCTGGCTGAGCAATAGGTAAGGTTCTTATTGCTGATAGTAAGGAGGTATTAGTGCCTTTTTTTATTATTGGTAGTAATAATTTAGCTAAAGGTTGGTGTATTTGGTTTTCAGCTAAAACCTGACAATAAGCAAGCACGATTGTTTCTGATTGTTTGTCTTTTTTGGGCAACTGTTGCCAGAACGCCATTAACGCCTCATTATCTTGTTGCTTAATTCGGTCATTAAAAGCGCCGTAAAATGCTTGTTGTTGCCATAAGGTAATGGTTTCATTCGTGATACTTTTTTGTTTTTTAGCCGCATTAAGCTGTTTAATAACATAATCAAAGCGCTGTTCAATTAAGCTTAATGCTACTTCTAATGATAACAGTCGTGCATCATGACCAATATGTTTATGGTGTTCATCAATAACCTTTCGTGCTTGAGCATAATTTTGCTGACCGATCAGTAATTTTATTTTAATTAATACTGCTTCTAATCCTGCGGTTTTTAGGGTGTTAGATTTTTGCTCAAGTAAAGCTAAATAATGGTCAGTATTTGGCCTTAATGCTTGCTTTTGTGCGGCATCGGCGGCAATAAGGTAAGCAATATGTTCAAAAGAGGAGGCTTCAGCTGACTTAGCAAGTAAATGTTCCGCTTGTTTGTAGTCACCTAACACATAGGCTGCAATACCTTTGTTGAGATCTCTGACGGCTTTGCGACGGCTGGCAAAGGCGATTTTGTTCCAAGCTGCAAAACTAAAATTTAGCCCGCCACGGAAAAACTTCAACACCATAAGCAAAGCGACAAAGCTGAGTATCAACATTATACTTGCTGTTACTACGGTTGACTCTATGGTTAAATCGCCCATAGCAATCAAGATATAACCTTTTTCTCCAATCAATACCGGACTAAGAGCAACGGCAGTAAGAAATAACAGTACTACTACTAATAATCGTTTCATTATACGCCCTCTTGCTGCTCAATTTTTGTTGGCTCAATCACTGGTGCCTTTTTGTCAGATAATATCTGGCGTAGCGCTTTTAATGCGGCGAGATCATTTGGATACGCTACGTTGATAGTTTCATTTTTTAAGCCATCGAGTACTTTGAAAAAGTTTTGATTTGTTTGGTGTGACATATCAAAATAGTCATTAAGCCAGCTTTGTATGTCATCAAGCGATTGACGATAGATATCACTATTCGCTTGACTAGCTGCCCAAGTAGCGGTTTGTAGTTTGAGACTCAAGTTTTCTCTTAAGTTTTGTTGAAACTGTGGTGACATTAAAGGTTCAACATTACCCGCTCTGCGGTTAACGGTGATGAAATCAGCAATAAATTTACGCCATGTTTTAGTTAGGTTAGCTTGCCAGTCACTGACATTTTCGGTTAATTCAAGACTACTCTCTGTGTCACTATTGTCAGGAACATTGACCATGGCTAGTGGTAACTGCTTGATTTGTTGGTCAAGTGCCATTAACTTTAAAATAACTTCATCGGTTTTTAGTGCGGGCAATAATTGTAACTTAGCAATGTCTTGTTGAATGGTCTGGCGTAGTACTAAAAATTGCGGATCGTTAAGTTCTTGTATACGTAAATCAGCATCATTAAGTAAACTAATGGCAGTGCTGGTGTTTTTTTCTAACCACAGACTTCTTGCTGCTACTCGGATGAGGTACTCAGCTTCTTCTAACAGCCAGTCACTTGGTTGCTTCTGACGTAAACTTGCCATTTGTTGCTGCTGTTGTTTTTGCAGTTCGATAATACTATTTGCAGTACTGCGTTCGATACTAGTTTTTAGATCTTTAAGTTGGGCATTATGTGCTTGCTGCTGCTGCGTCAATTTTTGTGCTAACTGCTGTGTAACTTGCCCTTGGCTTAACTGTAATTGTTTTTGTAGTTCGGTACTGAGTTGTTGACTAAATTGCGCTTTTTGCAATTCATTCCAGTAGTAATGTCCGGCACTGGCAGCGATAGCTAATAAGGCAATAATGATTGCTAAAATCGCGAGTTTTGAAACTTTATGCTTAGGTGAATTACTTTTTTTAGTTGCTTTAGTGTTCGCTGTGGTTGATGTTGTCGAAGCAGAATTTTTCACTGTTGCTGTGCTCTTATCTTGATTTTTATCTATTGATGATGTGGTTTGGCTTGTGTTTTTTGAAGTGTCAGAGCTTTTCCCTGAAGCATGATCATTTTTTGCTGATTCTTCATTCGATGGCTCTAAAAGCGTTGAGCTAATATCAATTGAAGTTGATATATCAGTTTGCTGATTTGTATTGCTGCTGATAGCTGATGTTTTATTCTCAGGCTTAGTTTGCTCTGGGTCTTTTTTATCGCTCATGAACTGATCCTATCTCACATGTTGGTGTCAGGGATATTGAATATATTCGCTTATATTTATTGTTTGCGTTCGTCATACGTTAACTTGCAAAAATCATAAACATTTAGCTTGCCAGTAAGCGTGCGAATATTGTATTAAGTTTACTATGATTTTCAATAAAGCGTTACTAGGGCCTATTTTTCAAATCCAACAGTGCTATAAACTAAAACATCAATAAGCCCGAATGCTTAAGATACAATTTATCTGGCGTTGATACCATGTTTTGATGAATGCAGTTGGCTATTTCATTAAAAGTATCGATAATTTTCGCAATATTCGCCATGGTACTGTATCGCGCAGGTATTATTTTTATGCAAAATGTTTGGCAGTAGCTTAGGTTGGTCTGTTATTGCCGATAAAATCGTGGCTGCGTTCTATTTTTAGAACGCAGCTGATTTATTTAAGCTTGTTGGTATACCTGACGGAGAATTTTATCGGCACCTTTAGCTAATAAATCCTCTGCTAATTGGTTGCCTAACTGCTCCGCATCATCAAACTTGCCGCGAACTTCACCGGTGAGTATTTCACTACCATCAACAGCGCCGACTAAACCTCGCAAATGAAGTTCTTGACCGTTAAGTACAGCATAGCTACCAATAGGAACCTGACAGCCACCTTCAAGTGCACGATTCATTGCCCGTTCGGCGATAACCCGAATACGCGTTTCTTCACAGCCAAGAGGCGCTAATAGCGCTTTAATTGTCGCATCATCAGTACGACATTCAATACCAACCGCACCTTGGCCATTTGCCGGTAGCATGACTTCTGCAGCAATATACTCGCGAATACGCTCAGGCATTTCTAAACGAATCAGGCCTGCTGCAGCCAGTATGATGGCGTCATACTCGCCATTATCTAACTTTTTAAGACGGGTATTGACGTTACCACGCAAATCGCGAATATCTAAATCTGGACGCATGGCTTTAATTTGGCATTGACGACGTAAACTTGAAGTTCCAACAACAGCACCTTGCGGTAACTCAGCTAAACTATTGATGGTATTAGAAACAAAAGCATCACGAGGGTCTTCACGTGGACAAATAATTTCTAAACCTAAGCCTTCAGGAAACTCTACTGGTACATCTTTCATTGAATGCACGGCAATATCGGCACGATTTTCTAGCATCGCCACTTCAAGCTCTTTGACAAACAAACCTTTGCCGCCAACTTTGGCTAGCGGTGTATCGAGAATGATATCGCCTTTGGTGGTCATCGGCACAAGTTCAACATTGATGCCCGGGTGAAAGTGTTCAAGTTGTGCTTTTACATACTCTGCTTGCCACAGTGCCAGTGCGCTTTTTCGCGTTGCAATACGTACGGTTTGTTGCGTCATTTCAATTACCTTATTTAATGTTTATTGCGCAGAGAGGACAATGCTTTCTTCTGCTTGTTTGCTGGCGGCATCAGATAAAAACTGCCACAGTTCTCCGCCGCCGCGCTTATCAACCCACTGTTCATTTTCAAAATGAAAGTGATGACCGTTAAATTTCGTTGCTACCCAAATTTCGTGTAAGGGTGCTTGCTTGTTAATGATGATCTTACTGTTATTCTTAAATGTTAGGGTTAATAAGCCGCCAACACCTTCGTAATCGATATCGCAGCCGCAATCTTCGATGGCTTCTTCTACTGCAAGTAAGATATCATCAGCAGCTAAATTGTATTGACTATCATTCATTAATCGTTCCTTTTTACCTGAGCTTTATGATTCTTTCATCTTTGCTTGGTAATTATTGGTCATGGGATTATAAAACGTCTATCATGGGAAAAAAATCGAATAAATCAATTATGCATAAACAAATTGTAATTATTTTCATCAGTTTGCTTAGTTTGGCAACCATAACAGGCTGTGGCATTAAAGGTCCTTTATACCAAACTCCTGAGCAACAGCAAGAGAACTTAGCAAAAACAAGTGAAGAAACTGATAAAAGTATGGATAAAACCAGTTTAGAACAGTAGGGGCAACGGCATTGGACTTCTTCAATCGTAAACAGCATTCATTATACGCCGAGCAATGTCAGGTCGCTGAATTAGCAAAGCAATACGGTACACCACTCTATATTTATTCTCGTGCGACTATTGAGCGCCACTGGCATGCTTTTGACCAAGCGGCAGGCGAGCGTCCGCATCTTGTTTGTTATGCAGTAAAAGCTAACAGTAATATTGCAGTGCTTAATGTGATGGCGCGCCTAGGCTCTGGCTTTGATATTGTCTCCAAAGGTGAGTTGATGCGGGTCATTGAGGCCGGTGGCGATCCGAAAAAAGTGGTATTTTCTGGGGTGGGTAAAACCTCAGATGAAATTGCTTTTGCGCTTAATCTGGGTATTTATTGTTTCAATGTTGAATCACCAGCAGAGTTAGAGCGTATTCAAGCTGTCGCTGAAAAGCTTGATAAAATTGCGCCAATTTCTCTTCGGGTTAATCCTGATGTTGACGCGGGTACACACCCTTATATTTCGACCGGCTTAAAAGAAAATAAATTTGGCATTAGCATTGAGCAAGCTCCAGAGTTATATCAACATGCGACGACCTTATCGCATATTAATATTCAAGGTGTTGATTGTCATATTGGTTCACAGCTAACCGAAGTATTGCCGTTTTTAGATGCCCTTGATCGGGTATTAAAGCTAGTTGACCAATTGGCTGAGCAAGGTATTGTGCTTTCACATATTGATGTCGGTGGTGGTTTAGGCGTTTGTTATGATGATGAAAAGCCGCCGCACCCGAATGAATATGCCAAAGCTATTGCTGAAAAATTAGTCGGTCGAGCGCTGACACTTATTTATGAGCCTGGTAGAGCGGTAATGGCGAATGCCGGTATTTTGGTGACCGAAGTTGAATACCTAAAAACCAGTGAAGAACGCAATTTTGCTATCGTTGATGCGGCAATGAACGATTTGATCAGGCCGGCGCTGTATCAAGCATGGCAAGCTATTATTCCGGTTGAACAACGTGATGATGTGGCTAGTGCACAATACGATGTGGTTGGCCCAATATGTGAAACCGGAGATTTTCTTGGTAAAGACCGCACATTGGCGATACGTTCTGGCGACCTACTTGCAATACGCAGTGCTGGTGCTTATGGCTTTACCATGAGTTCTAATTATAATAGCCGACCACGTGCCGCTGAGGTGATGGTGGACGGAAGCGAAAGTTACTTGATAAGACAACGTGAAGCGTTAAGCCAATTATGGCAAGGCGAAAGCTTATTACCTTTGTAGTGTGAGATTAGGCATAGATGTTAGTAAATTTTTCTAAAATGCACGGTTTAGGTAACGATTTTCTCGTGCTCGACAATGTGACCCAAAATGTTTATTTGTCGAATGAACAAATTAAGCAATTGGCTGACCGAAATTTTGGTGTTGGCTTCGATCAAGTGCTGGTTGTTGAACCGCCATATGACCCTGACTTGGACTTTCATTATCGCATTTTTAATGCTGATGGCAGTGAAGTTGGGCAATGCGGTAATGGTGCGCGCTGTTTTGCAAAGTTTGTCCGCTTAAAAAGTTTAACCAATAAACATAAAATTAAGGTGTCAACGCAATCAGGTAAAATGACGCTATTTATTGAACGAGATGGCAACGTTTCTGTCAACATGCCGGTACCGCAATTTGAGCCGAGTAAAATTCCTTTTAATGCGCAAAAAGAAGAAGGTACTTATATTTTGCGTAGTGAAGATGAGACGGTACTTTGTGGCGTTGTGTCCATGGGTAACCCTCACTGTGTTTTGACGGTTGATGATGTAAAAAAAGCACCGGTAGCAAAGTTGGGCGCAGCATTGTCTCTGCATGAACGTTTTCCGCAACAAGCCAATATTAGTTTTATGGAAGTGGTTTCACCTGAATATATTAAACTACGTGTCTATGAGCGTGGTGCTGCTGAAACCTTGGCTTGTGGTAGCGGGGCTTGCGCCGCCGTTGTTGTTGGTCAAATGCAAAAAAAACTCAATCGACAAGTGTTAGTTGATTTACCTGGTGGTCAATTGAAAATCTTTTGGAAGGGCCCCGGCAATTCAGTAAAAATGACGGGCCCCGCCGTACATGTTTTCGACGGTCAAATAAACCTATAAAGCAAGATAAAAGTAAAGCTATGCAATCAAATGATCAAAATCTTATGTCGACTGACGATATAAAACTAACCGATGAATTAATCGTTAGTTACCTGCAACAGCACCCTGAATTTTTTAACCGTCAAGCTGAACTTGTTAGCAGTTTAAGGCTGCCAGACCATCAGCGTGGCACGATCTCTTTAGTCGAGCGGCAATTATCACAACAACGACAAAAAATTCATAATTTAGAAGAAGAAATTACGCAATTAATGGTGATTGCTAATCAGAATGAACAACTATTTGCATTGTATAGTGATCTCTATTTACGTTTATTAGACTGTACTGCTGCGACTGAGTTATTGGATTGTTTGCATCAAGCAACTACGCAGTTGTTGTCATTAGACTCATTGAAGCTATGGTTAGTCAAGCCAACAGACGTTCAGCACAGCTCTTTGATCATTAACGACTGTCGTGAAATCATTGAAAATAGATTAAGTAAAGAGCAATACTATTTCGGTCGTTTACAACAAAGTGAACAAGAATTGATTTTTTCTCAGCCGACGAGCGGTTCGGTGGTGTTAGTGCGATTAACTCACCTAGAAGAAGATCTTGGATTTTTAGCCATTAGTAGCCAAGATGCTGAGCATTTTGATCCGCGTATGGATACCTTACTATTAGGGCAATTTAAAAAACTGGTAGCAAAACTACTTTACCAACAGCTTTATTAGGTCATTTTATTGTGAGATTTTATCGGCGCCTACAGCCTTTTCATGCTATTAGTTTTGATTTAGACGATACGCTCTACAGTAATCAACCGATCATGTTGGCGACCGATACAAAAATGGTTCGTTATTTTAAAGATATTTTTAATGCTCAATCATCTGCTTTTGATTTTCGTTTTTGGTGGCCCTTTCGACAGCAAGCGCTACTGCTTGCACCAGAATTAAAGCATGATGTTGGTCTACTGCGACAAAAAAGCTACTTTTTAGGTGCATTGTCGCTTGGCTTGACTGATGCTGAGGCGGCAATGTTTGCGGATAATGCGCTAGATTACTTTGTTGAACAACGTAGTAACTTTACTCTGCCGCAGCATACCCATGATTTTCTTGGTTATCTTAAAACTAAAATGCCGTTAGTTGCGATTACCAATGGTAATGTTGATACCGATAAAATAGGTATTGCTCAGTATTTTACTCATCACTTCCATGCCTCAATTGAAAATAAATTAAAACCTGACCGCGATATGTTTGATAAAGCCTGTCTGGCGTTACATCTAGCTCCTGAGCAGCTACTACATGTTGGCGATTGTGGGAAAAATGATGTGTTTGGTGCGATCAATGCCGGTTGCCAAACGGCTTGGTTAAATCCGTATCAAGTAGGTAAAGCATTAAAGGTTTTACCTACTATTGCACTTGATAATGTCGAGCAATTAACAAAAATAGTTTCATAGGCCATTGTCTTTTAAACCTTTAGTGCTTTTCTCTTGGTCAGAATGTAAAAGTGTTTATTGAATGCTTTTCCAATTGCATTATCAAAATAGCGCTTAACTTGCTATTATAGCGCTATATTTTTGTTATTGATTTTACCTTTCTATGGATGTTTCTGAATTACTTGATTCGTTGAACGACAAGCAGCGAGATGTTGTGGCAGCGCCTTTACAAAATATGTTAGTGCTTGCTGGTGCAGGTAGTGGTAAAACGCGAGTTTTAGTACAACGTATTGCTTGGTTAATGAAAGTTGAGCATGCATCACCTCATAGTATTTTAGCGGTTACTTTTACCAATAAAGCAGCGGCTGAGATGCGCGCCCGTGTTGAGCAAACCGTTGATGGTAATGTGCACGGCATGTGGGTAGGAACTTTCCATGGTTTAGCACATCGCTTATTGCGCATGCACTTTCAAGAAGCGAAATTACCACAAAGCTTCCAAGTACTTGATTCCGACGATCAACTTCGTATGGTTAAGCGTATTGTGCGCTCGTTAGAGCTTGATGAAAAGCGCTGGCCAGCCAAGCAGTTTCTTTGGTATATCAATGGCAAAAAAGATGAAGGTTTACGACCACAGCATATTGATACCCAATTTGATGTCACAGAAGAAACTTTTGTTAAAGTTTATCGAGTTTATCAAGACACCTGTGATCGTGCTGGATTAGTCGATTTTGCTGAATTATTACTAAGGGCTCATGAGCTTTGGCTTAATAATCCTGAATTATTGCAACACTATCAACAGCGTTTTGCCCATGTTTTAGTTGATGAGTTTCAAGATACCAATGCTATTCAGTATGCGTGGTTAAACTTGCTCGGCAAGAAAAGTGGCAACGTGATGATTGTTGGTGATGATGACCAATCTATCTATGGCTGGCGTGGTGCAAAAATTGAGAATATTCAACGCTTTTTACAGGACTTTGATGGCGCACAAACCATTAAGCTTGAGCAAAACTATCGTTCAACCGCTAATATTCTTAATGCCGCCAACCAATTAATTGGCAACAATAGCAACCGCCTTGGTAAAGACTTGTGGACTGACGGTGATGCCGGAGAGAAAATCTCCATCTATACCGCATTTAATGAGATTGACGAAGCGCGTTTTATTGCTGGACGTATCACCGAATGGCGAAAAAAAGACGGCTCATTGGATAATGTCGCTATTTTATATCGTAGTAATGCTCAGTCACGACTGATGGAAGAAGCATTAATTCAAGCAAAACTGCCTTATAAAATTTATGGCGGTTTACGATTTTTTGAGCGTCAAGAAATCAAAGATGCCCTTGCTTACTTACGTTTATTAAACAATCGTGACGACGACGCTGCCTTTGAACGTGTGATTAACACACCAACACGTGGCATTGGTAATCAAACATTGAGCTTAGTACGCGATGCAGCGAGAAGCTTAGAATGCACTTTGTGGCAAGCCTGTCAGCAGATGATGAAAAATGAACAACTTAAAGGCCGTAGCGCTAAAGTTATTCAACAATTCATTAATGTCATTGACCAGTTAGAAGATGATTCAAATAGCCTGAACCTTGATCAACAAGCAAACTATGTTATTCAACACTCAGGTTTAAAAGCAATGTACCAAGCCGAAAAAGGTGAACGTGCAGAAGCGAGAATAGAGAACTTAAATGAGCTAGTTACCGCTTGTCAGACCTTTGAAGTCGATCCTGAACTTGAAGAAGAACAAAGTCCATTGACCGCGTTTTTGACTCACGCTGCATTAGAGTCAGGTGAATCACAAGCTGACGAACATGAATCAGCTGTGCAATTAATGACTATGCATTCAGCGAAAGGTTTAGAGTTTCCATTAGTCTTTATTGCTGGTTTGGAAGAAGGTATGTTTCCTTCGCAGCAGTCAGTTGAAGATATTAGTCGCTTAGAAGAAGAGCGTCGCTTGTGCTACGTCGGTATGACACGTGCCATGCAAAAATTATATTTATGTCATGCAGAAAGTCGTCGCTTGTATGGTCAAGAGAAAAACCATAAAGCTAGCCGATTTTTACGGGAGTTACCTGAAGAGTGCATCGAGGAAGTTCGCTTACAAAGCCAAGTAAGTAGGCCAAAAACTAAAGGTCGATTCTCATCAACAATCACTTTAGAGAGTTTTGGTAACTCAGGCTTTAAATTAGGCCAAAATGTTCGACATAAAAAGTTTGGCGATGGCGTGGTATTGAACTATGAAGGTAGTGGTCCACAAAGTCGTATTCAAGTTAATTTTGCTGATGTAGGCTGCAAGTGGCTCGTGGTTGCCTATGCTAACTTGGAAACACTGTAAGCAAGTAATTAATAACTAAGGGTTTTAATGTCAAAACTGCTTGTTGAGTTACTTAATTAAATCAGGTGGTTTGTTTGGCAGATGTTGGGGCCTTGTTACCACTGGTGAGAATGAATTTTGCCCGTCAGCATTGCTTATACTTTTTCCAATACGAATAATTGAGCAACTACTTACTCGAATATATAATTTCAGCTTACGGCAAGTGTCATCTATTTTACTGTTAACAGTCCCTAAGACTTTAAAAATATCGATAAGCTGTCACGTATAGCTCTTAAAGTTCTTAGGTTACAAATGAGAAAAAACTGTTTTTTATTCTACTTTTGCTGTCTGGTGATAATTTTTTGCCGCTCGTTTTCTGGCTTTTATTGAGTCAAAGCTAAATATTGCTAATGCAGTCCAAATGCAGGCAAACGTGATCATTTTAGCAAAATATAACGGTTCTTGATAATAAAATGTCGCCAGAATAAACATGATGCTAGGGCCAATATATTGAAAGAAGCCCAAAGCGGATAGCGTCATACGTTTTGTTGCAGCAGAAAAGCAGAGTAAGGGCGCTGTGGTAACAATGCCGGCACAGATCAATAGCATGTTTAATGATAGTTCATTGTCAAACATATTAGCGGTGCTGGTTTTTAAAAATACTAACCAATAAATCAGTGCTATTGGTAGCATCATCAGTGATTCTATCAGTAAGCCGACAAAAGAGTCTAAAGGCAGTTGTTTACGTAATAAGCCATAAATACCGAAAGTGGCTGCTAATGCTAAAGATATTATCGGCAGTGAGCCCATCATAAAGAGCTGAATAATAACGCCAACAAACGCTAACCCTACGGCAAAGAGCTGCCAAGGTCGTAAGCGTTCACCTAAAAATATCACCCCTAATGCAACACTAAAAAGCGGATTAATATAATAGCCTAAGCTAGCATCTAACAAGTGGTCATTGTTAACTGCCCAAATAAACATAAACCAATTTACGGCTAAAAATGTTGCTGAAATAGTCAGCCGTAACACTATTTTAGGTTGTGTAATAGTATCAATAAAGTAACGCGATCTTTTGGTAAGCAGCACAACAAAGGTTAGTAATACCGTTGACCATACAACACGGTGCACAAGGATTTCATCGGCATTAATATGATCTATGAGCTTAAAATATAACGGGGCAATGCCCCACATGGTATAGGCGCATATAGCACTAATAATACCAGCGCGTAAGGCTGCTTTTTCAGGTGTTGGCATGGAATAAGTTTGATAGCTAAGATTGGATAAGAGCGTTAATAATAGCACTAATCATTTCAACAACCCATTGAGATGTTAGAAATATTTGGGTTAATTTTACCCCACCATGTAAGTGCCAGTACCAAAAGCAATATGATCGCCTTTTTCGTTATGCATTTCCATGCGGGCAACAGCAACCTTACTACCACTGCGAATGATTTTGGCCGTTGCCATAAAGTTTTCACCACGCCCCGGTCTTAAAAAATCAGTACGTAAATCAATGGTACTTAAGCGACTTAGGCTTCGCGCAATTATTTCTGGTGTTAATTCAGGTAGCTGAGATAGCATATTTGCTGCGGCTACCACGCCGCCAACAAGATCTAGCGCTGATGCAGTGACACCGCCATGGAGAATTCTTTGTTCAGGGTTACCAATAAGCTTGTCGTGCCAAACAATACTGACGGCAGATTCTTCGCTATCAAATTTTGTCACTTCTAGCCCCAATAATCGATTAAAAGGCATTGCTTGGCTCCAATATTGAGCTAGCTGCTGAAACGATTCTTCATGTGTCATAAACTTTCCTGTTAGGTCGAGTGAGATAAAAGAATAACAATAATTGCCGTTATATTGAAAATAAATCTCCGCACTAAGGTCTTACTGCGCTAAAATGTCGGCTGATTTCATCTACTGAAGATTCTCTCTTGCAAGCCACTTCCCCTACGACATTAACTGAAGCCCTTAAACATCATTTTGGTTATCAAACGTTTCGTCCTGGGCAAGAAGAAATTATTAATTATGCACTTCAGGGACGAGATAGCTTAGTCTTAATGCCTACAGGTGGCGGAAAATCAATGTGCTACCAGTTGCCTGCTACCTTGATGACGGGGGTTACTATTGTTGTTTCGCCATTAATTGCCTTGATGAAAGATCAGGTAGATGGCTTAGTAAGGCAAGGAATTTCAGCCGCTTATGTTAACTCTTCACTCGATGCCGATACCATTAATGATATTTTTAGGCGCTTAGGTCAAGGTGAAATAAAATTACTGTATGTTGCTCCTGAGCGATTAAAAAACTATTACTTTTTGCAAGGTTTATCACACCTTGATGTCAGTCTTTTTGCCATTGATGAAGCACATTGTATATCGCAATGGGGACATGATTTTAGACCTGCGTATACCCAATTACATCTGTTAAAACAAAACTTCCCGCATGTGCCGGTGATGGCACTAACAGCAACGGCTGATGTCACCACACGTCGAGATATGTTACAACAATTGGCCTTGCATGACCCCTACATTCATCTTGATAGCTTTGATCGGCCCAATATTCGCTTTACCTTAGCCGATAAATATCAAGGTGAACAGCAAACCATTGGCTATATCAAAAAGCGTAAAGATGAGTGTGGCATTATCTATTGTAATAGTCGTTGGCAGGTTGAAAAATTAGCTAAGCGCTTAGCTGAAGCGGGTATTAATTGTTCCGCTTATCATGCCGGCTTAGAAGCAGAAATCCGTAATATTATTCAAGATAAATTTGCGAAAGATGATATACAAATTGTTGTTGCGACCGTAGCGTTTGGGCTTGGGATTAATAAGTCTAATGTGCGCTTTGTGATTCATTATGAGCCCCCTAGAACCTTGGAGTCGTACTATCAAGAGATAGGGCGAGCGGGCCGCGATGGTTTACCTGCAGAAGCACTTTTTCTTTATGATGAAAAAGATGTTGAACGTATCAATAAGCGTATTGCTGACGGTGAAAATGAACAACGGGTCAATGTTGAATTACAACGCTTTCAGGCGTTACGAGGTTTTGTGGAGGCGCAAACTTGTCGACGCCGAGTTGTGCTGAATTATTTTGCCGAATTTACCGAGCAAAGTTGCGGTAACTGTGATATTTGCTTAGATCCACCTAGCCAGTTTGATGCCACACAAGCGGCGCAAAAAGTGCTTTCTTGTGTCTATCGTATTGAAGGTAATGGCGATATAGAGCATGTGGTTGCTGTTTTACGCGCGGAGCTGAATGACAAAATTATCCAACTCAACCATGATAAAGTTTCAACCTTTGGTATCGGAAAAGATAAAACGCCGGGTTATTGGTTTTCAATCGTGCGGCAATTAATACATTTAGGCTATTTACAGCAAGATATCGCTGCTCAGTCAGACTTATGCTTAACGCAAGCGGCTGGTAGTATTTTGAAAGGCCTTCAACCGTTGATGCTTGCGGCTCCTCGCTTACAAAAGGCCAGTTACTGGCAACGCAATAAACGTGAGAAAGTTTATGACCGAGCCTTATTCTCTAAGTTAAGATCATTACGTAAAGAGATTGCCAAACTTGAAGATATCGCACCCTTTATTGTTTTTAATGATGCGACTTTAGCCGAGCTGGCACGGATAAAACCTTTAACATCACGACAAATGCTCAATGTCAGTGGCATTGGTGATACTAAACTTGCTCGTTATGGTGAGCCATTTTTGTCCTTGATTAAACAGCACCAGAGCTAGATGAAGTTTACTTTTGAGTTAGACATCGCTTACTTACTGTTTGTTGAATTACAGCGACAAAAAAAGCGCATTAAAGCGCTTTTTAGATGCAGTACAGTAGAGTAAAATCATAAAATTTTGAAAATGCTACTATACAAAAAGTCTAATTACTTGAGACTTGCGTAGTAAGCAGCAATGTTAGCAACATCTTCATCAGATAATGCCATAGCCATTGGAGCCATTACTGGATCTTTACGGTTGCCCGATTTAAAATCTTTTAATTGCTTGGCAATGTAAGCTTCTTTTTGACCGGCAAGGTTAGGGTACATAGGAACAGCAGAAACACCTGCAGCACCGTGACACGCTGCACACATTGCAGTTTTTGATTTACCGGCAGCTGCGTCGCCAGCGAAAACAGGTGAAGCCATCATAACAGTAGCGGCAACAGCTAAAGTAAGTTTTTTCATAAATATAATCTCTCTTTGGTAAACAATATTAAAGGATCCTCAATTGATTATATGTAAAAAGTAAACTGTTGTCGTTGCTTTTTTTAGGATCATGCCAGTATGAAAAATTATCTATTACTTTGTTGCGCTAGCACAAGTTTTAAACAATTAATTAGCCCTAATCTAGATTAAGTAGAGCCCTATGTTGACAAAAAACGCTATAAAAATAACCGATATTGAGGAAGTTAACTCAAGGGTATTACAGTTCCAATTTAATGTTGAATGGACAATGGATAATACGGCAGTCATTATTGACTATCTTGTGCAAATGATTGCTGCAAAAGTAATGGAAACAATACAAGGTGCGGATCTTCACTGTGTAAGAATACACTATGGTGTCAGTGAATTTTTATTGAACTTCGAAGAATACAGTCACTCTTGTTGGTTAGAGTGCGCTACAGAGCAAGATATTCTAGGTTTAAGTGAAATTAAACTAATTCTATCATAGTCTTATAAGACTTATTTAATGGGTTTATACCTTGATGCTCAGCCATTATAAAAATGATCGTTGTTCTCAAACCGCTGATAAGCACTGAGAGAGAACCAACTTAATAGCTTTGATATAAGGTAACTTTTAATGGAAAAAATTCTGATAAGCAGCTGCTTTTTAGGTCATAAGGTTAGATATGATGGTGGTGATAATTTATTAGTAAACGCCACGCTTAAACGTTGGCAAGCGGCTGAGCGCTTGGTGGTTATTTGCCCCGAATTAGCTGGAGGTTTATCTACTCCTAGGCCACCAGCCGAAATTCAATTAAGTAATGAAAACATTATCGTTAAAACTAATAGCGGTGAAGATGTGACACCAGCCTTTGAGCTAGGGGCGCAACGAGCGTTGTCACTTTGTCATGCACACGGCGTCCGTTATGCGTTGCTAAAAGAGTCAAGCCCATCATGTGGTAGCTCAAGCATTTATAATGGTGAATTTAGTCAACATAAAGTCCCTGGACAAGGTATTACTACAGCTCTGTTGCGCGCCAATGGGATTAAAGTATTTTCTGAAAAAAATTTACTCTCTTTAATCGCTGAGCTTAGTTAATCCGAATTCAGCTGAGTTAAGTATTGGCAATATTGACGTGGTTAGTTAGGGTTTGAGATATATCGCTAATCAATGCTCGAGTTTGCTTTATGATGGCATTGGCACTGGTGGCAACATTATAATCGCTGACCCCTATGCTCAGTGTCATTGGTGGTAAGCGGGTACCTGACTTACTACTGACAAACCTTAGTTTTTCGACGCCCTGGCGAATTTTTTCCGCAATCTCGCCAGCAATATTACGCTCTACATCGGGTAGCAAAATTAGAAATTCATCACCGGCAGATCTTATTGGTAAGCCACTTTCACCAACATAACTACTTACTTTTTTAGCTATTTTGGCTAATAGTACATCACTGAGTAATGGACCAAAGCGTTCATTCATCTGAGAAAAATGATCAATATTGACCACTATTGCCGCGACATGTTTGGTGGGATCATTCGATAGCCAAGTATCTAAATGCTTGGTCATAGCCTTACGGTTATAGAGTCCGGTTAATGGATCTAAATAGACTTCTTTTTTAACCTCATCTAACTCTGAACGTAGAGCGTCAGTCGAACGCTGAGATAGCCGTAGCTGTTTGGCGAGCTTTTCTTGTGCAAGTTTAAAATGCTTAGTATTTTGACGGATTTGTTTAATTGCGCTAAAAACTTCATTTTTATTAGTCGATTGCAAGTTGGAGATGTTGTGATCCAATTGATTAATTAAATGATTAGTACAAACCGAGGATTGCGTGCTATTAGCATGTAAATCGACTAATACCTCATCAAGATCATCAATTAATTCACTTCGAAAAGCACTCTGTTTTAACACATATTGGCGATAAGCTTCGGCTAAAAAGAAGTTATCAATTTTTTTTCCAGTAGCGAGCTGCTTTTCAATGGCACTATTTAGCTGTTTTGAATTTTGGTTGAGATAGTGATAACTGACTGCGTAATTGGTTGGCGTCGCTGGGATATGCCATAACTGCAATTGTTTTATGGCGGCGTGCATTTTTTGTTCGGCTTGTTCTATAGAGTCATGGTACTGCACTATTCCAACCTTAAGTTAGGGAGTTCGCTACTCATAGCTAGTAAACCATTTTGTAGTAATTTTTGAAAAACTACCAGAGCAAAAGCAATTTAAAGTCGTAATAAAACGGATAAAGAACTGAAAAATAGTGTTAGATAAAACATTTACTTTATAAATATATTGGTTTTGTTATGGTATCGGGCTAATTGATATCCTATTTATATTTGAGATTTAGTCATGAAAGCATTTTCAACCACGATGTTTGTTTTATTTCTTGTGATAGCTTGCCAATCACCTAAGTCTCAGCGCGAATTAGTTAATTATGATCTTAAGCAAGTTATTGAAGAATACCAATATTTTAAAGATCATCAAAGTCCCTTTAATCAAGATATTGCCGGACAAACTAATCGCCAGCTACCTGATTTATCACCAGACAAACTAGAACAACAGCATCAGACTTTACTTGCTATTTCTCAGCGTTTAGCACAAGTGGCAATAAAGGGGTTGACGAGAGATGAAGCGATCAATCACTCTGTTTTATCGTACAGCATTAAAAACCAACTTGATAATTATAGTAATCATGAACATTACATGCCCTTGACTGCTGAGTCGGGCTTTCATGTTTGGATCAGTCGAATTAATCGTCAAGTTAGCTTTAAAACAGCGCAGGATTATAATGATTATCTTGCAAGGCTCTCTGCGCTGCCGAAGTATTTTTCTCAACAAATGTTCTGGATGGACAAAGGTATTGAAGCAGGAATTACGCAGCCTAAAATTGTTTTAGAAGGTTTTGAAGAGTCGATTAAAGCGTTTATCAAAAAAGATGCGACATTAAGCACATATTATCAACCGTTTTTAACCATGCCGCCACACTTTACTGAAGCACTTAAATTAAGTTTAAGCGCTAAAGCCAAAAGTACTATTTTACAAGTTGTTATGCCAAGCTATCAGAAATATTACGATTACATGGTGCAACGTTATCAGCCGAATGCTAGAACTAATATTGCTGCCAGCTCATTACCTAATGGTAAAAAATACTACCTCAACCGTTTACAGCATTATACTACCTTACCTATCTCTGTGGATGAAGTGCATAAAACTGGTATAGCTGAAGTGCAGCGTATTAGAGCTGAAATGGAACAGATTATTCAACAATTGAATTTTTCCGGCAATTTTGCTGATTTCGTTAACTTTCTACGGACAGATAAACAATTTTATGCCACCAGCCCTGAAGGCTTACTTAAAGAAGCTGCTTTTATTGCTAAAAAAATGGATGCGCAATTACCACGTTTTTTTAAAACCTTACCACGAACGCCTTATGGTGTGATTGAAGTGCCCGCAAATATTGCTCCTAAATATACTACAGGGCGATACTCTGGACCATCACGAGATGATCAAGCTGGTAATTACTGGGTAAATACTTATCGTCTCGATCGTCGACCTTTATATGTTTTGGAAGCATTAACCTTACATGAGGCAGTGCCCGGTCATCACTTGCAAAGTTCCATCGCACGAGAAATGAGTAATGTGCCTAAATTTAGAAATAGCACCTATATTTCGGCATTTGGTGAAGGTTGGGGGCTCTATTCCGAATACTTAGGTTTGGAAGCCGGTTTTTATCAAAACCCTTATAGTGACTTTGGTCGATTAACTTATGAAATGTGGCGTGCGTGTCGATTGGTAGTTGATACAGGTATGCATGCGAAAGGCTGGAGTCGTGAGCGTGCAATGAATTTTTTAGCTGATAATACCGCGTTATCACTGCACAATGTTAAAACTGAAATTGATCGCTATATTTCTTGGCCAGGGCAAGCACTCTCTTATAAAATGGGTGAGCTAACCATCAAGAGATTGCGAAAAATGGCTGAACAAGAACTAGCCGAAAGTTTTGATTTAAGAGACTTTCATGATCAGGTACTAAAAAATGGTTCGATGCCGCTATCAATGCTTGAGGTGCTGATGAATGAATATATTGCAGATAAGAAAGCAGAACAGCTAAATTTGCGAGAAAGCAATTAAGTCGAGTACAAAGCAAAGCGCGCAAAGAATACCGAGATTATGACGGCGAACTGTTCAATTAAGACAAGCCCCCACTATATCTAAATTTTGCAGTTCCGCTATCATAGGTTGCCCCTTAGATCGGTAACTTTGCGTCGTCAGTTTTCACTGGGTTTGCCCTTGTTGAGCCTTAACGGCTCAATAGCGATTATAAGTAATGTATTGCATTTGTAAACCACTTTTAAAGTAAACTAAATGAAATCAAATACGATTATTATAGCCCTGACAGATTTATTCATCTACAACATGGAAAAAAAATGCTCAATGAAGCAAATACTGCTAGCAGTTGTCCTCAGTTTTTGCCTCACTAATACTGGTTCAGCAGAGCCGAGTAACATAGCTAAAAATTATCGTCAGTTACTTAATGGCTATTATTTACAAGATAAAGCTACGTTGATCTCCCAAGATATTGTTGATGCTGCACAGGTAGTCGTAAATCGTCGTAAAAATTATAGCCCCGATACCGTAATAATAGCTTTTTCTTTGTTGTCTGATGTCGCATTTAATCGTGGTAATTTGCTTGCAGCGCTACAATTTGCGCAATATGGTAACGAAATAGAACCAGCTGATGTGCCGCTACAACTGGATTTATTGCTAAAAATTGCCCGCGGCTATTATGCTCAAGGTCAGTACATTCAGTTGAGAGATACGGCTGAAAAAGCAGCTTGGTTGGCTGAACAATCGCATGATATGAATTATCACTTACAGGCATTAGCTTACTCAGTGGTCGCTTGTTCGTTAAGTGCCAATTATACCTTAGCAGTTGCCGAGCTAGATAAGGTGGAATACTTACTGAGTCAAAATCAGGGAAATGTTGATCAAATTACCTTGTTAGAGATTATTGCTGAAGCACATTTTAATTTGGCTGAGTATGAAAATGCTGTGGAACTACTTAATCATGTGCTAAAGCTGCGCAATGATATGTCAATAACTCAAGGGGTTGCACGAACCTATCACTTAATGGCTAATAGTTATTATCAACTACAGCGATATGATGATGCGTATAATGCTTTTTGGCAGTCGCTGCAATTTGCTAAACAGCATAAATTAACTATTCGAGCAGCGTTCGCTGAGTTAGGTTTAGGGCAAGTTTTATATCAACAGCGACAGTTTACTACAGCCAAAGAGCGCTTGCTTAATGCTCAGCTGGTATTTAATCAATATAATTTGGCGCAGGTTAAGTTGACGACGAAAACTAGCCTCGTAAAGGTGATGTATGAATTAAATCAGCACTCGGAAGCCAATGAAATTTTACTTTCAGCTCAATCTCTAGCTGAAACATTAGTATTATCGCCGCAACAAATAGAGCTGTTTTTATTGCTCAGCGATTACTATTATGCCACACAGAAATTCGAACTAGCCATTAAAGCACAGAAACGTTACTTGATGTTATATCAAGGATTCTATCCGAAAGACAATATCAGAAAATCTTTAGCGAGTAGCGCAAAAATAGCTAAAAATAAAACCAAGGAATTAGCCTTGAACTTGGCGGAAAAAAGCCAGTTAAGTCTCACTTTTACTGATAAGTATCATCACCAACAAATGCTGATTACTTTACTGGCTGTGGCACTAAGTTGTAGTATTTTTTTTGCTGTTTTCTATCGCTTTAAACTGCACCACCAACGACTTAATCATGGTTATGATGAGCAAGAATTACCTAAAACTCACTTAGCACAGCCGATACAAACCAAACGTTGGTATCAACAGCAATATAAAATGGCAAGAAAGTATCAATATAATATTTCAGTCGCTTATTTAGTGGTTGAAAATTGGCAAGAACTCAGTTTTCATTTTAACCAAAAAACACTGGTCGATGTCAGTAAAGCGTTGGCCATTATTATTAATGAATATATTGCTGAGGAAGACTACGCAGGAGTAATCAGTGCAGGGGAGTATTTATTTTTATGTCCTCACCAAACACCAGAGCAAGTGATAACTAAATTTACCGATATAAAACAGGCAATAAAAACTCAATTTTTTGCCAATCTAGGTGATTATTCGGTTAAAGTCAGGTGTTCGATTGAGGCGCCGAACATTCAAGATATTGACCCTTATGTTTTTCTTTCTCGTTTGAGTGAAAGTACCAAAACTAAGTAATTAAATTATATAACTGCAGGTAAAGTCATGTTTTTTGTTTTAGCTATTAGTGCAATATTTGTCGTAGTGAGTATTTATTTTTTCTTTAAAGCTGAAAACTTACAACGTGAAATTATATTGATGAAACGGGATATTTCAGCAACAAAAAAAGAGAATAAAGCTTATGTCGATATGATGGCAATTATTGCCCAGCGTAATGAAGAGAGTGTCAAACAGCGCTTTATTGACTTAAGAGCTACAGCTACATCGCTTGAAGACAGTGAAATGTTTGATATTATTGCCCCGATGATTAATAACTATGCAACTATTTTTAATGACAGTGTTCGAGCAAAAGGTAAATTGCAGTCAGCAGTGAAAAAAGTTTATGAAGGTTACCGGCAAGGTACTTATAAGGTTTTGAGTAATCATATTAGCCAAGCGAGTAAAGAAATAAGGCGCGCTTGGTCGAGTAATAATATTAATGGTTTTATTATTATTGTTGAAGCCTTCTTGTGCACCAAACAGTAAAAATAAGTAATAAAAAACCGCTTTTTAGCGGTTTTTTAATATTAGCTAACTGCTGAATTAAGGTCTAATGGTAATATTAGGTGCAGTATCAATTTCACCATCATCAGAAATCGTTGCGGCATTACTATCACATAACAAGACCGCGATATTACCTGATTTACTGCTACGGATAAACGTAAGGTCATAACCAAATTGGGTTAAGCTACTGGTAGCAAATTTCTGTGCCAATGATAATTTATCCCATAAGCTTGATTGCTCAGGTGAATACTGGCGTCTTTCTAGTAAGACTTCTCGGTCAAGAACTGCGTGCACAATGGCCTCTTTATAAAATTTTGTATGACGTGATATGAATCACTTATGGGAATCTATATTAGATTTTTGTTAAGATCAACATATAATACTAGTTCTACTAAGTTTCTCCCCAGACAGTGAACAAACTTAATAGAGTTGGTATAAACTCGAATCTTCTGCATATATATTTATCTGTGGGGGCATTTATAGGAGTTATTTTCCCAATCAGCAGTATTAAATATTTATAACGTTATTTTTAATGCGATAGCACGTTATACTATTTTTTAGTAAATAATGATTAATTAGAGTAAATGTTTGTATGAGTCAGGTATTAAACGATCTTTCTGCGTTATTAAAATTAGAACGAATAGAGCAAGGCATTTACCGTGGTGAAAGCCAAGATTTAGGTTTTAAAGCTTTATTTGGTGGCCAAGTGATGGGACAAGCGTTATCGGCGGCACAAGAAACTGTTGCAGTAACCCATAATGTGCATTCCTTACATTCTTATTTTTTAAGACCCGGTGATGCTAGCAAGCCTGTGGTATATCAAGTTGAAAATATTCGCGATGGTCGTAGTTTTAATACCCGTCGAGTCAATGCTATTCAAAATGGTCAAGCTATTTTTTATATGACAGCTTCGTTTCAGCAACAAGAACAGGGCTTTGATCATCAAGATGCTATGCCATTGGTGCCAGGGCCTGAGGATTTACAATCATATACCGATTTTATTTTTGAAAATCAAGCATCTATTCCGGAAACGATTCGTGGTAAATTTCTATCTGAAAAGCCAATAGAGACCAGAGCCGTTCAGCAATATAATTGGTTAAATCCTGAAAAAACTGAAGCTAAATGTTATATGTGGATTAAGGCAAATGGCAGTCTGCCGGATGATCTTCGTATCCATACATATTTACTGGCTTATACCTCTGATTTTTCATTTTTGCCGACCGCTTTATTCCCACATGGGGTGAGTTATTGGCAACCAAACTTTCAATTGGCAACAATAGATCATTCGATGTGGTTTCATCGGCCATTCCGTTTAGATGAATGGCTGCTTTATAGTATAGATAGCCCATCAGCTAGCGGTGGTAGAGGCCTAGTTAAAGGGCAAATATTTAACCGTGAAGGTTTGCTTGTCGCCTCTACAATGCAAGAAGGCGTTATGCGTCAGCGCTAACTTTTGAACTGTGCCAATCGTGGCCACTAGGGTGTTGAAAAACCCTTAAATCAAACAGTGGTGCGGCGGCATAAAGGTGATCAAATATATCGGCTTGAATTGCTTCGTAGTTAACCCAGCTTTGATCATTGCTGAAAAAGTATAGCTCTAGCGGTAAACCAACCTCAGTGGCCGGGAGTTGTCTCACCATGCAAGTCATTTCGTGATGAACATTTCTGTGCTGCTTTAAATAAGCGCTAATGTAAGCTCTAAAAGTGCCAATATTAGTTAACTGCCGAGTATTTATTGTTGCGGCCGTCAGTGGTGCTTTACTGATGGCTTGAGCGGTTTCTTTTTTAATTTCAGCTTGTTTTTCAGCAAGGTAGTTACTGATAAGTTGCACTGACTTTAGTGCTTCAAGCTGCTCTTGGCTATAGAATTTAATACTACGAACATCAATAACAATGGCGCGCTTAATGCGCCGACCACCAGAGTTAAGCATGCCACGCCAGTTTTTAAATGAACCACTGGTTAAGGCATAAGTTGGTACGGTTGTAACGGTATTATCAAAGTTTTTAACTTTGACGGTATTCAAACCAATTTCAATAACATCGCCATCAGCACCATATTTCGGTAATTCAATCCAATCGCCAGGTGCGACCATTTTGTTCGCTGAAATTTGAATACTGGCAACTAAACCTTTAATGGTATCTTGAAAGACTAAAATTAATACCGCGGTTAAGGCACCTAAACCACTCAGTAAATAAAGTGGTGAGCGGTCTAATACCAGCGATACCGCCAGTATGCTGGCCACTAAATATACCACCAGTTTAATAACTTGTAAGGTTGAATTTAATGGTAAATAACGCTCGCTCGCTGTTTGTCGATAAAGGCTATTGATAACATTAAGTACCGAGCTAATGCTACGTGCAATTTGAAAACAAAGCCCAATTTTGGCAAAAACAATAAGTACAGTAGCAAGTAGAGAGTCGGTATTGACTAATAATGGTGTTAGCAATAACAGTAAGACTAGAGGAACCAGCAAAGATATTCGCGAAAACACTTGGTGATCAAATAAGAGGTCATCCCACGTGTTCTTTGATGCAATAGTTAGTTTATGAATAAACAGCAGGACATAGTTTTTAGCGATATAAAAACTGATACTGCAAAATAATAAAATTAGCACTAGGCCGATAATGCTAACACCTAACGAACTATACGCTGTCGGCAGACCTTGTTCAGTTAACCAGAACGCGATTATTTCCTGCATTACATTTCCTTGTTGGCTTGCTCTTCAAGCTGAAGCATTTTTTTATCTTTATCAAGCCACAACTGATTGACCCACTTTTGAAACTGAATTTTATAAGCACGATCATTGACGTAATCGCCCTTGAGTGAATCATCAATATCTTGAGTTTCAATAGCAACACTGACCCGTTTCACTTTGCCGGATAAAAAATCAAAAAAAGTAGGGATGCCGTCAGGATAATAAATGCTGACGTTAACCACCTTACTTAGATTACCTTTCATTGCTTGCAAAACAAAACCAATACCGCCAGCTTTTGGCTTTAATAACCGATCAAATGGCGAGTTTTGTTTCTTATGTTTCTTGGCGGTATAGCGCGTACCTTCAATAAAATTCATGACACTAACCGGTTTATGCTTGAACTTCTCACAGGCTTTTTTGGTGGTTTCTATATCTTTGCCTCTAAGATGTGGATTTTTCTTTAAAAAAGGCTGGCTGTAGCGTTTCATAAAAGGAAAATCGAGCGCCCACCATGCTAAACCTAAGAAAGGCACATAAATTAATTCTTTTTTCAGAAAGAATTTTAAAAATGGGATCTGGCCATGCAAAACTCGTTGCAATACGAGAATATCAACCCAGCTTTGATGGTTACTAATCACTAAATACCAGTCTTGCATTTTTAATTTTTCTAAACCAGTGACATTCATTTTAGTTTTAGTGAATAGTTTTTGATTAAAGGTATTGAATAGCACCCAGTTACTGGCCATTTGATCTAACAAATAGCTAAAAATCTTTTGCCATGAAGCTAAAGGAACTAAGGCTTTACATAGCGAAAATACCAGAATCGGCACAAGCCAAAATAGGGTGTTGATAATATAAAGTAAAAATGAAAGGCTGCCAGTAAGCGCACCGGGTAAAAAATTTAACATAAAAAACCAAAAATCAATTAAGACAAATGCTGAGAACAATATTAATGGTTTTCAGCTTATTTTTCAGTAAAAATCGTTAAAAAATTAAGCGTAACAACGTTAAGTCGAGATTGTGCTTATTGTTGATGGTGTTGTTAATTGTGATGAAAGTCACAAAAATACTAGTTGAGTTGCCATGTTTCACTAAGATTATTGTTATTATGCATATAAATTGGTGCATACAAACGATATTTCATATTGGATAAAAACGCACCATTAATTTATTGCTTAGGATTATTGAGCAATAAATAGAAAATCCAGCATAGAAAAATAATGCATTGGCCATGCTAATGCCATTAAGCAGTAGAAAATAACAAACAAGTCTATATTAAGTGCAAAAGATGATTGCCAAGTAACCACTTTTCAAGGCAAGCTAAGTAGATATTAAAGAGGGTGGGTTATTATGAAATTTAATCGTGCAGTGATAAAGGTTGGTAGTGCTTTAGTGTCTCCTGATGCTAAGGGGTGTAGTGGTAAGTACCTACTTGCTATTGCTCGCTTTATTACACAATGTCAGCAAGCGGGTAAAGAAATTATCCTCGTATCATCTGGTAGCGTTGCCGCTGGCAGGAGTTTGATCACGCACGGCTCTCCTAACCCCTCAATCCCCACTAAACAAGCTATGGCAGCGGTTGGTCAGATGAAGATGATGGCAAATTGGCAGCGTTTTTTTGATGTACCATGCAGCCAATTATTGATCACCCATGGCGATTTAAAAGACCGCCAGCGTTACATTAATATTAAAAACACCTTAAGAATATTATTAGAAAACGGTGTTATTCCGATTGTTAATGAAAATGATACGGTAGCCACTGAAGAATTAAAGGTCGGCGACAATGATAACCTAGCGGCATTAGTTGCTTTAGTCAGTGAAGCTGATAGTTTATTCATTTTAAGTGATGTAGATGGGGTTTTTGAACAAGATCCGCGTTTAAATCCGCAAGCTAAGTTAGTTCCTGAAATAGCAAAAATTGATGATGCCATTTATGCCATGGCTGGCGCGACCCATAATCACATTGCTACGGGTGGCATGAAAACAAAAATTCAAGCGGCTGAAAAAGCGGTAGAAAATGGCATTGAAACCTATATTTTAAATGGTAGTCGTGGTGAAGTGTTTGAACAACTTCTATCTGGTGAAAATCCTGGCACGCACTTTATTGCTCAACAAGGCGCAACACGAGCGCGGAAGCATTGGTTAAAACATACTTTAAAAAGTAATGGTAAGGTCATGTTAGATATGGGGGCTGTTAGTGCATTAACCGAAAAAGGTGCATCGTTGCTGCCATCAGGTATCTCAGAGGTAAGTGGCAATTTTAAAGTCGGTGATTGTATTGATGTGTATGATGGTAAGAACCAGCAGCCTATTGCAAAAGGTATCAGCCAATATAATTATCGTGATTTAAAGCGTATTCAAGGTAAGAAAAGTGATGAGATTGCTACTTTACTGGGTTGTTGCCCAAGTAAAGTGGTTATTCATCGTGATGATATGGTTGTGTTAGCTAAGAGTAAAAATTACTAGGTAGAGTGAAAAGTATGTTTGATATTGCAAAAAGTGCTGTACTTGCTAAACAAGCGGCATTAACCGTAGCGCAATTAAGCAGTCATGAGAAAAATAGCTTATTACTGCACATGGCAGATGCTATTGTTGAAAATTGTGCGGTTATTATTAGCGAAAATGCAAAAGATATTATCGCCGGTAAAGCAAAAGGTTTAGCGCCTGCGATGCTTGATAGATTACTCCTGACGGAGCAAGGTGTTGATGATATTGCCAATGCCATTCGTGAAATTGTTCGTTTGGACGACCCCATTGGTCATATTGATAATATGGCTTTAAGACCTAATGGCATACAAGTGGGAAAAATGCGCATACCATTAGGTGTTATTGCGATGATTTATGAAGCTCGACCTAATGTTACGGCTGAATCGGCGGCGTTATGTCTGAAGTCAGGTAATGCTGTTATCCTGCGCGGTGGTTCTGAAGCGATCCATAGTAATATTGCTTTAGCCAAATGCCTACATCAAGTGTTAGAGCAAGCGAACATCGATAAAAACTGTATTACTGTTATTCCAGATACCAGTCGTAGTGTAATTGAATTGCTGTTAAAGCAACATGAGAGCATCGACTTAGTGATCCCTCGTGGTGGTGAAGGACTGATTCGTTATGTTACCGAGCATAGTCAAATCCCCGTCATTCAGCATTTTAAAGGGGTATGTCATTTATTTATTGATAAATATGCTGATTTTACTAAAGCCATTAATATCCTCGTAAACGGTAAAACTCAACGCCCGAGTGCCTGTAATTCATTAGAAACGGTATTAGTGCATGCTGGTGTTGCTGCTGAGTTATTGCCGAAAATTGCCCTAGCCTTAAAACCGGCACAAGTAAAAATACATGCTTGTCAGCAAAGTTTAGCTTATTTTTCTGCTGCAACGCTGGCAACCAATGCCGATTATCATGCTGAATATTTGGCACAGGAGATAGCGATAAAAGTTGTCAATAGTTTCGCGCAAGCGATCACACATATTCAAACTTATAGTTCTGATCATACTGAAGTTATTGTCAGCCAAGATATAACACGGAGTCAGCGTTTTATCCGCAGTATTAACTCATCTGTGGTAATGGTTAACGCCTCTTCACGCTTTTCAGATGGCGGTCAGCTAGGTTTAGGATCAGAAATTGGTATTTCTACCAGTAAACTGCATGCATATGGACCTATGGGGTTAACGGCGCTAACGACTGAAAAGTTCGTGGTATTAGGTGATGGACAAATAAGAGACTAACGCTAACTTATACCAAATCTATTAAGTTTCACTGAGCGGGAATAAATTTATACCAATTTGATTAAATTTCTTCCCAATTCAGAGCGATTCTCGCTGAGTGGAAAAGAACTTAATCAATTTGGTATTAGTAGAATTGGTATAATAATGCCCTGAAACGGTTTGTCAGGGCATTATATTTAACTTGATGCATGTATTTTAATCATACGAAGGTTATTCTTCAAGATATGAGCAACAATAGTCAGCTAATTCATTCACCTGGATTTTAAAGGATGAACTGGCCGCCACCTCAAACGCTTGATTTGCAGTATAGCTTTGCCAAGTATCACTATCAGCCAGTAAAACGTTGACACTGCCTTGTTGAATTTCCATTAATTCCTTTTTATCGGTCGAAAAGGTATATTCACCAGGCATCATAATGCCTAAGGTCTTTGTTGAGCCATCAGAAAAAGTTACTTTTCTGCTGGTAACTTGGCCATCAAAGTAAATACTGGCTACTTTCGTTACACTTACATTGTTAAATTCAGTCATTATTTTCTCTCTATTTACTGGCAATAAAAAAGCGGTATTGGTTTAAAACTCAACACCGCTAAGCTTGTTTAAGACCATAGCTTCTAAATAACTGCTCACTTAGTGCGATAAGGGAGCACTTTCTTTAGATGGTATGGTATAACTTAGTGCATTATAAACTAGCCATTAGCTTCAACAATACGTTTCATATCAGTCATATAGCCACGTAATTTTTTACCCACCACTTCCACTTGATGGCTACGAATGGCTTCATTCACCGCAATTAAACGAACATTATCAACACCGTTATCAGTTGATGACTGACCTTCACCTAATTGTTCTAATGTCAGTTTGTTGGCGTAATCAGTAAGTAAAGGTACTGCAGCATGAGTGAATAAATAATTACCATATTCGGCGGTATCAGAAATTACCACATTCATTTCGTATAACTTGTTACGGGCAATGCAGTTGGCGATTAATGGTGTTTCATGTAATGACTCATAATAAGCAGACTCTTCAATGATGCCCGCAGCAACCATAGATTCAAAAGCGAGTTCTACACCAGCTTTAATCATAGCAACAATAAATATACCTTTGTCGTAATATTCTTGCTCGCTGATTTCTGTTGGGCAATCAGCGGCTAGTTCAAATGAACTTTCTGCCGTTTCTGCACGCCATTTTAATAAGTTTTCATCGTCGTTGGCCCAGTCTGCCATCATAGTTGCAGAGAAGTGGCCTTCGATAATATCATCCATATGCTTTTCGAATAATGGACGTAAAATGACTTTTAGCTCTTCAGCCATATCAAAAGCTTTTACTTTTGCAGGGTTTGATAGTCTATCCATCATGTTGGTAATACCACCATGCTTTAAGCCTTCGGTAGTGGTTTCAATGCCGTATTGCAATAATTTACGTGCATACGCGGCATCCATACCTTGTGCAATTAATTGCTTGTGACCTAACACTGCTGCTGTTTGCAGCATGCCACATAGAATCGTTTGTTCGCCCATCAGATCAGATTTAACTTCAGCGATAAACGATGATTCTAATACACCGGCTCGATCACCACCGGTAGCTGAAGCATAAGCTTTAGCGATGGCTAAACCATTACCTTGTGGATCGTTTTCAGGATGTACAGCAATCAGTGTTGGCACACCAAAGCCACGTTTGTATTCTTCACGTACTTCTGTACCTGGACACTTAGGAGCGACCATAACAACAGTAATATCAGGACGAATTTGCATGCCTTCTTCAACAATGTTAAAGCCGTGCGAATAAGATAACGTCGCGCCTTTTTTCATTAATGGCATTACCGCGGTAACCGCAGAAGTATGTTGCTTGTCTGGAGTTAGGTTCAACACTAAATCAGCTTGTGGGATTAATTCTTGGTAATTGCCAACAGTGAAACCATTTTCTGTGGCCCATTGGTAAGATTGGCGTTTTTCTGCAATGGCGGCATCACGTAACGCATAAGAAATGTTCAAACCTGAGTCGCGCATGTTCAAACCTTGATTGAGGCCCTGTGCACCACAACCGACAATAACGATATTCCAATCTTTAATGAAATTACAACCATCACTGAATTCTTCGCGTTGCATAAAGCGACATTTGCCTAATTGCGCTAATTTTTCACGTAAACTTAAAGTATTGAAATAGTTACCCATCTTGCTCTCCTGTACTTGGCTACTGGCCAAGAAAATATAATGATTTGGTCGAATTGTTGACCTTGAAAACATCATAGCTAAAAAATACTGCTGCTTAAAATGATATATTTGCATTGTAGTGTTGCATTATTTGCAATACCATTTGGTTTGTTACTCAATTGAAGGAGCTAGTGTGGAATTAAAGTCATTACGGATGTTTGTCGATTTAGCCAAATCATTGCACTTTGGTAAAACTGCTGAACTACATCATGTCAGCCCTTCAACGTTAAGCCGTGTTATTCAGCGTCTAGAGCTTGAAGTTGGTGATTCGTTATTGCACCGAGACAATAGAACCGTGGTGTTAAGTGAAGCGGGTAAGCAATTTTATCAGTTTGCTCAGCAGCAGCTAGAGCAATGGCAATTACTGAAACTTTCATTGAGCCAAAAGCAAGCTGACCTTCAAGGTAAGCTACATATTTTTTGTTCTGTGACGGCAGCTTATAGTCATTTGCCGCCATTGTTAGAGCGCTTTCGTCAGCAACATCCGATGGTCGAAATTATGTTAACGACCGGCGATGCGGCGGATGCGTTAGAGCAAGTTGAAAAGCAAGCGGTTGATTTTGCTATTGCCGCCAGACCAGAGCAATTATCGAGGATCTTTACTTTTCATCACCTTGCTGAGATCCCGTTAGCTGTTATTGCGCCGACCATGGTTTGTCGAGTTCAGCAACAAATCCAGCAAGACTTTCTTTGGTCTGATGTGCCGATCATTTTGCCGGAGCATGGTCCGGCAAGAAAACGTTTCGAGTACTGGTATCGTAAAAAACAACAAGGTAAAGCCAATATTTATGCGACGGTTTCAGGTCACGAAGCACTGGTTAGTATGGTGGCTTTAGGTTGTGGCGTTGGTATCGTACCGCGTGTAGTTGTTGAAAACAGCCCAGTGAAAGACCGCGTGCAATATTTAGAAAACGCCGGAGAAATAGCGCCTTTTGATCTCGGTGTTTGTTGTTTAAATCAAAGTAAAGAACAGCCACTGATTAAAGCTTTTTTTGCCAGCATTTAAGTTTTATTTATCAAGCAATGGCATCGGTTAAATGTCTTAATATTCTGTCCATAGCACGATAGGATAGCGCTTCAATTAAGTGTTTTCGTTCTATGTGATCGACGGACTCCATATCAGCAAGTGTTCTAGATATTTTTAAAATTTTATGGTGTGCTCGAGTTGATAAGTTGAGCTTTTCGATAGCCAACTCTAAAAACTCATTATCCTCTGGGTCGAGTTGACAGTAGCTCCTGACTTCAGCGCTGCCTAACTGCGCATTGACCTTGCCTTGGCGTTGTATTTGTTTCTGATAACATTTGCTTACTCGCTTTTGAATGGTGTTACTAGACTCTCCTCTCTCCGTTTCATTTGCCCACATTCCTCGAGGTAATCTAGTGACTTCAATTTGGATATCAATACGATCTAGAAAAGGTCCTGATAGTCTATTGAGATAGCGTAAAACCTGCTCTGGTGTGCTGCGCTTGTCATTGTAAAAGCCGGTTGGACTTGGATTCATCGCGGCGACAAGTTGAAACTGTGCGGGAAAAGTTTGTTTGAGTAGAGCACGTGATATGGTGACTTCACCTGACTCCATCGGCTCACGTAAAACATCGAGCACTTTACGTTCGAATTCAGGCAATTCGTCCAGAAAGAGTACACCGTTATGTGCTAATGAAATTTCACCGGGCTGAGGGTGACTGCCGCCACCGACCAGAGCCGCTGATGATGCAGTATGGTGTGGTGCACGAAATGGCCGAGTTAACCATGATTCGGGGCTGACGTTTTTATGGCAAATCGATTGGATGGCGGCACTTGAGAGTGCTTCTTGTTCGGTCATCGCTGGCAGAATACCCGGTAATCTACTGGCTAACATGGTTTTTCCTGTGCCGGGAGGACCAATAAATAGCAAGTTGTGACCACCGCTAGCGGCAATTTCTAATGCGCGTTTTGCTAATGGTTGACCGACCACATCAGCGATATCGTGTTCACTCTGCGTGTTATACGCTTGTAAGGTTTTTGTTTCGACGAGGGGTAAAGTTTTTTGTTTGAGAAAATGAGGAAATAATTGATTCAAGTGTGACAGGCTTAATATCTTCACGTTTTGCACCCAACTTGCTTGTTCGGCATTTTCATTGGGTATTACTAATGTGCGGCCGCTTTTTTGACAAGCCATCGCCATTGGGATCTCACCAATAATGGCGCGTAATTCGCCTGATAAAGCAAGCTCTCCGGCGAATTCATAGTTTTTTAAATCTGCTTCTGGCAGTTGTTGGGCAGCGGCAAGAATACCTAAGGCAATAGGAAGATCGAAACGTCCGCCTTCTTTGGGTAAATCAGCAGGCGCTAAATTTACCGTAATACGCTTAGCTGGAAACTCATAACCACAATTAATAATGGCACTACGCACACGGTCTTTTGCTTCTCGAACTGAGGTTTCCGGTAAACCGACAATGTTGAATGCGGGCAAGCCGTTGGCTAAGTGCACCTCTACCGTCACTAACGGAGATTCGAGGCCAACACGGGCTCTACTAAAAACACAGGCTAAGGTCATAAAAATCCATTTTTACTTTCACTAAGACTTTACGCAAGTGTAGCTAATTTATATTTTTTTTGCGAAAAAATATATCAACAAAGTCGGTGAGTCTTCATCAGAGTTTCAGGTTAATTTAAAAATTAGTGTAAAAACACTTGCGCTTGTTATTAGAGCTATGGTACTAATTTAAATAGGCTGGTAACAGCAAAACTAAAACCAATAAAATTACAGTAAATATAGATTAATATGCAAAAACTTAGTTCAGTGATTATTAACATTCTCGTCGTGGTGATTCTGAAATCATCGCGGGGAATTTGTTGAACTAAAGAAAAGTAAAAAATCTTAAAATAACAAACCCCCCGCTCCGAAAGGACCGGGGGGTTTGTCGTTATATAAACTATAAATCTGCGTCAAGCGCATTAGCATCATTACTTTTGGGAGAATACTTAAAAATCATAAAAACAGCTGACTTAGTTAGAATGAATAGCTAGTGCATAAAATGTGGTTTAAAAGTAAACATAAACATGACAACTGAAAAAAAACTAACTGGCGGCGGCTTATTATTTAACGTGCTAGAGCAGCATGGCGTTGAGCATGTTTTTGGCTACCCAGGTGGCGCAATAATGCCAATCTACGACGCCTTGTACGATAGCAATGTTGAGCATTTTTTGTGTCGACATGAACAAGGGGCAGCATTTTCAGCGGTAGGTTACGCTCGAGCATCAGGCAAAGTTGGTGTTTGTTTAGCAACCTCTGGTCCCGGTGCAACAAACTTGATCACTGGACTTGCTGACGCGTTAGCGGATTCAATTCCGGTTGTTGCTATCACGGGACAAGTTGCTACAGCAGCAATGGGCTCTGATGCCTTTCAAGAAATTGATATTTTTGGTTTGTCACTTGCTTGTACTAAACATTCTTTTCAAGTGACTGACATTAACGATTTAGCAAAAGTATTACATCAAGCGTTTGCGATTGCACTTGAAGGCAGACAGGGACCCGTTCTGGTTGATATTCCTAAAGATATTCAGCTTGCAGAGGTTAATGGTTGCCTAGATCATTTAGTTATTTTATCAAATAAAGTAAAACTACCACCCGCTAATGTTGGTAGTGCTATTGCCTTATTGAGTCAAGCGAAACAGCCAGTTTTATATGTTGGTGGCGGCGTGGGTATGGCCAATGCCATCGATGAGTTAAGGGCTTTTGCTAAATCCACCGGTGTGCCGAGTGTTTCTACTCTGAAAGGTTTAGGGGCTATTGATCCTAAAGACGAGAATTATTTAGGCATGCTTGGTATGCACGGTACCAAAGCAGCAAACTTAGCAGTACAAGAATGTGATTTATTAATTGCGGTAGGTGCGCGTTTTGATGACCGAGTAACCGGGAAGTTAAATGAATTTGCCCCTAATGCGAAAGTCATTCATTTTGATATTGATACCGCAGAAATAAACAAGCGCCGCGTTGCTGACGCGGCAATATTAGGTGATTTAAAGGTTAATTTACCGGCCTTAGCTATCCCTCTATCTATCGGGCCATGGCAAGAAAAATGTCAGGGTATGAAAACGGATTTTAGCTGGGATTATAACCACCCAGGTGAGTCAATTTTTGCCCCTGCGGTGCTAAAAGAAATCAGTGATAACATGCCAGAGAATACCTGCGTTACGACGGATGTTGGTCAACACCAAATGTGGGCCGCGCAGCATATGCTATTTGATGATCCAAGTAACTTTTTAACCAGTGGTGGTATGGGCACCATGGGCTTTGGCGTACCTGCGGCTGTGGGTGCACAAGTGAGTCGACCAACTGATTGTATTATTGCCGTTTCGGGTGATGGTTCATTTATGATGAATGTCCAAGAACTTTCCACTATCAAACGTTTTCAGCTACCGGTTAAAATTGTGCTTATTGATAATGCTAAATTGGGCATGGTGCGACAATGGCAAGACTTGTTCTTTAATGGTCGATTAAGTGAAACAGACTTAGCTGATAATCCAGATTTTGTTATGTTAGCCAATGCCTTTGATATCAAAGCAAAATTAATCACTAATAAATCACAAGTAACTGCTGCCATTGAAGAAATGTTAGAACATGACGGGCCTTATTTACTGCAGGTAAAAATTGACGCGCAAGATAATGTTTGGCCATTGGTACCACCTAACACCGCTAACGATAAAATGATGGAGAGTACGTAAATGAAGAACTATCAATTAACCATAAAAGCGGATGATAAGCAGGTGGTACTTGAGCGTATTTTGCAGGTTACTCGTTACCGAGGTTTTCTCATTAGCGGTATAAACGCCAAAGTGAATACAGGTACCAATGTCGGTACGATTGAACTGATGGTCAGAAGTGAGCGTCCGATTGAACTTTTGGTCGATCAAATTAATAAACTGATCGACATCAAAGAAGTCAAGGTAGACAATAGCGCATCACAGCAGTGCATTGCATAATGCTGGATTAAACCCTCGACAACAAGTAAGAAAAATTAAAGCAGAAAATGTGGCTAAATTTGGCGTTATCTGTTTGGTATAAAATAAAATTTAGGAATAAGAAATGGCTAAAGTTAATGCAGAACTAATTTGGTTTAATGGTGAACTCATGCCGTGGCAGAACGCTACAGTACATGTAATGAGTCATGCGTTACATTACGGCTCTTCAGTATTTGAAGGTATTCGTGCTTACAATACTCATAAAGGTACCTGTATCTTTCGTCTAGAAGAGCATATTAAGCGGTTATTTGAATCAGCAAAAATATACCGTATGAACATTCCTTTTACCGAAGCAGAAGTGGTTCAAGCGTGTAAAGATGCGGTAGCAAAAAATAATTTAAAATCAGCTTACTTACGTCCTTTAGCATTTTTAGGCGACATTGGTATGGGTCTTCGTCCACCTATTGACGCAGTAGCCGATGTGATGATTGCCGCTTTTAGCTGGGAAGCTTATTTAGGTGCTGATGCTATTGAAAACGGTGTTGAAGTTGGTGTCTCAAGCTGGAATCGACTGGCGCCGAATACTATGCCAACTGCAGCGAAAGCTGGCGGTAACTACTTATCCTCACAGTTAATTTCTACCGAAGCCGCCCGTCATGGTTATGCTGAAGGTGTTGCCTTAGATATTAATAATATGGTTAGTGAAGGTGCGGGGCAAAATTTATTTTTAATTCGTAATGGTGTGCTTTATACCCCACCGGGTACGGCGTCAATATTACAAGGTTTGACTCGTGACACCGTATTTTTCCTTGCTAAGCAGTTAGGTTATGAAGTGCGCGAAGAACCAATTTCCCGTGAATCGCTTTATCTAGCAGATGAATTCTTTATGTGTGGTACCGCTACTGAAGTAGTACCGGTTAAATCAGTTGATGGTATTGCTGTAGGTAATGGTTCTCGTGGGCCAATGACTGAAGCAATTCAAACCGCATTTTTTGGTATTTTTGATGGTAGTACTGAAGTGCCTGAAAACTGGTTAGATCCTGTGTTATAGACCTAGGTTTTTGCTACTTCGCTAAGCTTCTAGCTTCTTCGTTGGAAGTACTCACTTATATTGATAAGTTGTGTACTTCCTGCCTTGAAGTTTAGTTGAATTAGCAGCAACTCTGTAACGTAAACCGAACGACTATAAATAAAATACTTATTTTAAAAGCGCATTCAAATAGTGTTTTTTTAAAATAGCTAACAGCAATATTATCAATTCATCACGAACTTAACGCATTTAAGGAATTTGTCATGCCAAAATTACGCTCAGCAACCTCAACTCAAGGCCGAAATATGGCAGGCGCTCGTGCGCTCTGGCGTGCAACAGGCATGACTGATGGCGACTTTGGTAAACCTATTGTTGCGGTAGTTAACTCATTTACTCAGTTTGTACCGGGTCATGTGCATTTAAAAGATATGGGCCAATTGGTCGCTGGCGCTATTGCAGAAGCGGGTGGTGTCGCGAAAGAATTTAATACTATCGCGGTTGATGATGGTATTGCTATGGGTCACAGTGGCATGCTTTATAGCTTGCCTTCTCGCGACTTAATTGCTGATTCTGTTGAATATATGGTGAACGCCCATTGTGCCGATGCCATGGTGTGTATTTCTAATTGCGACAAAATTACCCCAGGTATGTTAATGGCGGCTATGCGCTTAAATATTCCGGTAATATTTGTTTCAGGTGGCCCAATGGAAGCAGGTAAAACTAAGCTTTCAGATCAAATTATTAAGCTTGATTTAGTTGATGCCATGATCCAAGGCGCTGATCCGAAAGTATCTGATAAGCAATCAGATCAAGTAGAACGCTCGGCCTGTCCAACTTGTGGTTCATGTTCTGGCATGTTCACGGCAAACTCAATGAACTGTTTAGCCGAAGCATTAGGCTTAGCCTTACCGGGTAACGGTTCAATGCTGGCAACTCATGCTGATAGAGAGAAGTTATTTTTAGATGCTGGTAAACAAATTGTTGCATTAACCAAGCGTTACTATCAAGACAACGATGAGTCAGCACTGCCGCGCAATATTGCCAGCAAAGAAGCTTTACACAATGCTATGTGTTTAGATATTGCCATGGGGGGCTCAACTAATACTATCTTGCATTTACTGGCTACCGCGCAAGAAGCTGAAATAGATTACACCATGGAAGACATGGATAAATTATCACGTATTGTACCCCAGCTATGTAAAGTTGCGCCATCAACGCCTAAGTATCATATGGAAGATGTACATCGCGCCGGTGGTGTAATCGCTATTCTAGGTGAATTATCACGTGCAGGTTTATTAAACACCGATGTCCCCAATATTTTTGGTACAACGCTTGCTGATGTCATTGCTAAATATGATATTAAAGTCACTGATGATGAAGAGGTTAAAAAATTCTATCGTGCAGGCCCTGCTGGTATTCGTACCACCAAAGCATTTAGCCAAGATTGTCGTTGGGATACGTTAGATGATGACCGAGAAAATGGTTGTATTCGAAGCCTTGAGCATGCTTTTTCAACCGAAGGTGGTTTAGCGGTACTTTCAGGTAATATTGCGATAGATGGTTGTGTGGTTAAAACGGCTGGCGTGTCAGACGATAATTTAGTCTTTACTGGTCCTGCGCATATTTTTGAAAGCCAAGACGCTGCTGTCGCCGGTATCTTAGATAAAAAAGTCGTAGCAGGTGAGGTAGTGGTTATTCGCTATGAAGGCCCTAAAGGTGGTCCGGGCATGCAAGAAATGCTTTATCCAACCACTTACTTAAAATCTATGGGCTTAGGCAAAGCGTGTGCTTTGTTAACTGATGGCCGTTTCTCCGGTGGTACTTCAGGTTTATCTATTGGTCATGTTTCTCCAGAAGCCGCTGATGGCGGTACTATTGCACTGGTAGAGCAAGGCGATATTATTCATATAGATATTCCTACTCGTGAAATAACCTTGCAAGTACCTGAAACTGAGCTTGCAGCGCGTCGCGTGGCGATGGAAGCGAAAGGTAAAGGTGCATGGAAGCCAGTTGATCGTGTACGACCTATCAGTTATGCACTTAAAAATTATGCAATGTTAGCAACGAGTGCTGATAAAGGCGCTGTGCGCAACCGTGACTTACTTGATGGTTTACTTGCTGATTCGGTGGGTAAATAGCGATGTTAGACATCACTTTGAAACACTATGCACTCAAGCAAATTAAAGCAACGAGTGCTGACAAAGGTGCTGTGCGCAACTGTGACCTACTTGATGACATAGTTGATAACATCGAGTAACGGAGAAAGATAATGACTGAAGCTGAACAGCAAGCCATAGTGCTTGCTAAAGCGAGGCAAGAGCAAGCACTAGATTACCTGCGTAGGATCTTACTAGCACCGGTTTATGATGTGGCTGTTGAATCTGATTTAACACCATTAACTAAACTATCCTCTCGCTTAGGTAATCAAATATTTCTTAAACGGGAAGATCAGCAACCCGTGCACTCCTTTAAATTACGTGGTGCTTATAATAAATTAGTTAATTTGTCAGAGCAGCAATGTTTGCATGGTGTTATAGCCGCCTCCGCGGGTAATCATGCCCAAGGGTTGGCATTAGCAGCGCATAAGATGGGCATTAAAGCGACGATAGTTATGCCGATCACCACACCCGATATAAAAGTTGATAACGTTAGACGTTATGGTGCTGAAGTGCGCTTAGTTGGCAAAAGTTTTAATGAAGCACAGCAAGCTTCTGTGGAATATGCGAACGCTGAACATAAAACCTTAATCCACCCTTTTGATGACCCGGATGTGATTGCGGGTCAGGGCACGGTAGCGAAAGAGTTACTACAACAGCGGCCGAATACTGATGTGGTCTTTGTGCCTGTTGGTGGTGGTGGTTTATTGGCTGGTATGGCGGTATATTTAAAGCAACTACAGCCTCATATTAAGGTTATCGGTGTAGAAGCTGAAGATTCAGCTTGTTTAAAAGCAGCTTTAAGCGCGGGAAAACCGGTTGATTTAGCACAAGTGGGATTATTTGCCGATGGCGTGGCTGTTAAGCGTATTGGTGAGCATACCTTTGATTTGATCAAACATTATTGTGATGACGTTATTACGGTATCTACCGATGAAATTTGTGCCTCGATAAAAGATATATTCGAGCAAACACGGGTGATTTCGGAGCCGGCGGGGGCGTTATCTTTAGCGGGATTACAAAAATATTGCCAAACGAGCCAAGGTGATGAGTCATTAGTGGCTATTCTTTCTGGCGCTAATATGAATTTTCATACTTTGCGCTATATTTCTGAACGCTGTGAACTAGGTGAACAAAAAGAAGCAGTTTATGCGGTTAAAATACCAGAAGAAAAAGGCAGTTTTAGAAAGTTCTGCCAAGCACTGGCTGGCCGAGTAATAACCGAATTTAATTATCGTTACGCTAATAAACATGACGCTTTAGCCCAAGTTGAAAATGCCAATATCTTTGTTGGTGTTCGTTTAGGTGGCGAGGTAAATGATAGAGAAAAATTAACTCAAAGCTTACAGAGTCAAAACTATGAGTTAATTGACTTCACCGAAAATGAACTGGCAAAGTTGCATGTTAGATACATGATCGGCGGTAAAAATGAATTGTCAGCGCAAGAGCGTATTTTTCGCTTCCAATTTCCGGAATACCCCGGCGCATTGGAAAAGTTTTTAGACACCCTTGGTGAATATTGGAATATTACCTTATTTCATTATCGTAATCATGGCGCCGCATTTGGCCAAGTGTTAGCGGGCTTTGAAGTAGAACAACATCAAGAAGGTGAGTTCTTTGCCCATTTGAAAGCTCTGGGTTATGAATGGCAAGAAGAAACGGCTAATAAGGCTTATCAAACCTTTCTGACCTAAAGGTTAATATTTTGTTATAAAAAAGCAGCTTTAAGCTGCTTTTTTTATGAAATGCTTTATCTTTATGTCGCTAAGCAGAAATGCTAAATAGAAAAATTATAATAAAAGGATGTTTTATGTCAGATTTGTACCCTGATAAACAAAATTCAGCTCCTAGCCCTGGGCTTAAAAATCTTGTCCCTATCACGATTAAGCAACGGCTTGTTGCTATGGACATTCTCAGAGGCTTAGCTTTAATTGGTATTCTATTAATGAATATAGAGTGGTTTAACCGCGCTATTGCAGGCCTTGGTCGTCAAGACACCAGTTTATCAGGGTTAGATCATGTTGTTGGTTGGCTGATTCGTTGCTTCGTTGAAGGTAAATTTTATACATTGTTTTCCCTGTTATTTGGTATGGGTTTTGCCGTTATGTTGATCCGCGCTAAACAGGCTGAGCGGCCTTTTGGTGCTTGGTTCTCACGTCGTATGATTGCCTTAATTGTCTTCGGCCTATTACATATGATTTTTTTATGGGGCGGAGATATTTTACAAAATTATGGTGTCGCGGGTTTACTATTACTAGCCTGGGTAATGTTACTTAAAAAACAGGGTTTTGAGCAATATGATAATCCTCAAGCATTTTTTAAGTTAGCTGTAGTGTGGTTGTCAGTACCGATTATGATCACTGTCGTCAGTGCTATTGGTTTCGGGCTGAGCCATGATAATGATGCTTTGCTAGCACAATGGCATGAAGAAATAAAAGTCACTGAGCGGGTTGATGCAATTAACTTAGCAAACGAAAGTCGCTTAAAAATACCAGAAAATAACGATGAATCAGTGACTGGTGAACTCGCTAAAAATATCACCGATGAGCCAATGAATAAAATGCCGAATACTTTAATGGGCATTGCAAGCGATGAGCTTGCCGATGAAAATATTACAGCATCAATTGAACAACACTCTGCTGCAATCATAGAAATGCAGGCGCAAGCTATCGTAGAGCAACAGCAAGATCTGCGCGCTGATGAAGCGGCCGAAATTAAAGCTTTTACACAAGGCAGTTATTGGCAAGCGACTGAGTTTCGATTTGATTTTGCCTTATTTATGCTGATGTTTACCATACCTTTTTCACTTACTGTGCTGGTGCCGATATTTATTTTAGGTTACTGGTTAGTATCAAGCGGTATTATGGAAAATTATCAACAACATACTCGTGTCTTTAATATTACAGCATGGCTTGGTATTGGTTTGGGCTTGGTTATAGAAACCAGTGGATTATTAGTATCTCAGCATCCGGTGGCGAATCAAGTGGCTTTATTGCAAGCAGTAGGTGAAGGCTTATTTTACGTGGGTCAATTAGTGATGAGCGCAGGTTATTTTGGTTTAATCATGTACTTACTCAGCGATGAAAAATGGTGTAAACGCTTTGCGATGTTTTCACCAATGGGCAGAATGGCATTAACTAACTACATAATGCACTCTGTTATCTTGAGCTCTATTTTTTATGGTTATGCGGGTGGTTATTTTGGTGAAATATCAAGGGCACCACAAATGCTTATCGTCTTGGTAATTATTATTTTCCAATTGCTGTTTTCGCGCTGGTGGTTAAATCATTATGCCTTTGGTCCACTAGAATGGTTATGGCGTTGCTTGTCTTATAAAAAAATACAAGCTATGCGACTGAAATAAAGTAGTTAGTGGATAAGGCCTGTTATTTTAGGCCTTATTTAAAGTAGATTATTGGGCCGTAATTTGAGCTTCTAAAATGGCTACTTTAGCTTCTAGCTCAGTGAGCTTAGTGCGTGTTTTTATCAATACTTGTGTTTGTACATCGAACTCTTCACGAGTGACAACGTCAAGTTGAGATAACTTACGTTGTAGTACTACTTTGGTTTTATCTTCCATTTCATTGGCAAAATCTTTTAAGCCTGCAGGAATGGAATCGGTAACTTGTTTGGCAATTTCTTCTATTTTTTTGGCGTTAATCATCTCAATGCTCTTAATTGATAAGCGATAAGCTTATTGTAACTAATCTAGCCAGTATTGATAATCAAATCGTATTTAAAGCAGATAAGAAATTAAGCAAGTTAGAGAAAGTTGATGTTGTCTTGCAAGAAAAACAGGTAAAATCGTCGACCGATTATCTTATCCATAAATTAGAGTTACGACGCAGCGATGAAATTAAACCCAGGCCAAAATGAAGCAAAAAAATATGTTGATGGTCCTTGCCTAGTATTAGCAGGAGCAGGCAGTGGTAAAACTGGGGTTATTTGTCAGAAAATTGCCCATTTAATTCAAAATTGTGGTTATAAAGCCAAAAATATTGCCGCGGTAACCTTTACCAATAAAGCAGCCCGTGAAATGAAAGAGCGTGTGGTTAAAATGATGGATAAAACACAAACACGTGGTTTAACGGTTTGTACTTTCCACTCATTGGGTTTAGATATTATTCGCCGTGAATTAAAAACCTTAGGTTATAAACCTGGCTTTACCTTATTTGATGATCAAGACAGCTTAGCGTTATTGAAGGAGCTTACGCAGGATGAGCTTGAAGGCGATAAAGACTTATTAAGTAAATTACAGATGATGATTTCTAATTGGAAGAATGATCTGTTATTGCCTGATGATGCTATTAAACAGGCTGTTGATGCTGACGCTAAGTCATATGCTGAGTTTTATGGCATGTATCAAAAGCATATGAAAGCCTATAACGCACTTGATTTTGATGACTTGATTTTAATTCCAACCCTATTAATGCGTAACTATCCAGAAGTACGAGCACGTTGGCAGAATAAAATTCAATATATGCTAGTTGATGAATATCAAGATACGAATGCCAGCCAATATGAATTAGTTAAATTGATCACCGGTGAAAAAGGGTTATTAACTGTGGTGGGTGATGACGATCAATCTATTTACTCATGGCGTGGTGCTAAGCCACAAAACTTAGTGTTATTAGGACAAGACTACCCAAACCTTAAGTTGATTAAGCTTGAGCAAAACTATCGTTCCAGTGGCCGTATTTTGAAATGTGCTAATATTTTGATCGCCAATAACCCTCATGTATATGATAAAGCTCTTTTTAGTGAGCTTAACTATGGGGTTGAGCTAAGAGTACTGCAAACTAAGAATGAAGAGCATGAGGTTGAGCGGGTTGTTGGTGAGTTGATCGGCCACCGTTTTTTAAACAAAAGTAAATTCAAAGATTATGCGATTTTATATCGTGGTAATCATCAGTCGCGGCTATTGGAAAAAGCGCTGATGACGAACCGAATTCCCTATAAAATTAATGGTGGCACTTCGTTTTTTTCGCGTGCAGAAATTAAAGATATGATGGCGTTTCTACGAGTGTTAGTGAACCCTGACGACGATAATGCCTTTTTGCGTATTGTTAACGTACCACGTCGTGAAATTGGCCCTACAACCTTAGAGAAGTTGGGGAGTTATGCCAATATGCGGCAAATTAGCATGTTCGCGGCAAGTTTCGAATTAGGCTTAGAACAGCATCTTACTGGCCGTGGTTTGGTCAGTGTGCAACGATTTACTCGCTGGTTAGTTGAAACCGCAGATCATGCTGAACGTGGCGACACTTCTGCAGTATTACGCGCTATGGTGCGTGAAATTAACTATGAAGATTGGCTCTACGATACTTCACCTAGTGCAAAAGCCGCTGAAATGCGTATGAAAAATGTCACGCAACTTTTCAGTTGGGTCACGCAAATGCTAGAGGGTACTGACGATGAAGAGCCGATGACCTTGCCGCAAGTGGTTACTCGGTTAACGCTACGTGACATGATGGAACGTAATGAAGATGAGGAAGAAACTGACCAAGTACAACTAATGACGTTGCATGCTTCGAAAGGTCTAGAGTTCCCTTATGTTTTTCTCATCGGTATGGAAGAAGGTATTTTACCACACCAAACCAGTATGGATGAAGGCAATGTCGAAGAAGAGCGTCGCTTAGCTTATGTCGGTATTACTCGTGCTCAGAAGGAGTTAATTTTTACTTATGCTCGTGAACGACGTCAGTACGGTGAAGTATCGAGAACTGAAGCCAGTCGATTTTTACATGAATTGCCACAAGATGATTTAAGTTGGGAATTGACGCAAACTAAACAGAGCATAGAAAAAAAGCAAGCTACAGCAAAAATGGGTGTGGCAAATTTACGTGAAATGCTAAAAAATAAAAAGTAATGTATTAAATAGCCTTAGAGTCACTGAATATTCAGCTAGCTTTGGTCTACTTTTATCAATTAATATAATAAAGAGCACAAGTACGAACATATTATCTGTTTGAATTATAACCAAGAGTTTTCTATATTAAGGGGGGATAGTTAAGTGACTAACTTCGTGTTTATATTGATTCGAATAGGGAAGATAAAATGATCAAGCGCTCGACAGCAGAAAAAATGTTACTAATTCTAAGTACATTTGCTGTTATTACCATTTCACCATTTGCTTATATACGCTGGCTTGAAGGTGACATTATGATGGCTTTTATTGATGCGCTAGTTGTGGTTATGATGTCCGTTTTTTTTATTTTTATTTATCATAGTAGAAATATTAAGACGGCAAAAATTATATTAGCTGTCTTTCTTGCTATCTCTATAGTGACGGTTGTTGCCATTCGTGGGCAATCACATTTATTTTGGCTATATCCTGCAATGATTGCCTTTTACTATATGTTGCCGGCCCGTCCTGCCGGTATTATATGCTTTATTGCTATCGGTTTTATTGCCATCATATTATTTCCTTTTATAAGTTATTTAGAGTTTTTAACCATTAGTTTTACCTTGTTTCTAACGGCATTATTTTCATATGTAATATTTAATAATTACAGCAAAACTAATCGTAAATTAGCCTTGTTAGCCAGTATTGATCCGCTAACTTTATCTGGTAATCGCCGAGCTTTGGATAAACAATTGGCACGCATTCTTGCAGAACAAAGCAGAGAGCACTCAAAAGTTTCATTGTTACTATTAGATTTAGATCATTTTAAGAAAGTTAATGATAATCATGGTCATGCAAATGGTGATTTAGTACTAATTGAGTTGGTTGAATTAATCCAAAAGCACACGCGTTCGTTAGATGATTTATACCGTTATGGTGGCGAAGAGTTTATTATTTTACCGTTAAAAGTTGATTTGCTTAAAGCTAAATCAGTTGCAGAAAACCTACGCGAAAAAATAGCGCAATCAACGTTTGCCAATGGCATCTCCGTAACTGTTTCTATTGGTGTCGCGGAGTATCGTGCTGGAGAAACAGCGGAAGCATGGATCAGTCGAGCAGATGCTGCTTTATATTTAGCAAAAGATCTGGGGCGTAATAGAGTGGTTATAGAAACTGAGATAGCCGTGGCACAGGCATTATAGCTTATGGAGATATCAATGGGAGCAATTTGCAAAATTCAATGTAGCTGCCAGCGTTTTGATTCAACAAATAGCAAGTGCGCTAAAGCACTCAAATTATAGGCTTGTCATAGGCAACTTTGGCGTTATAAACCCGTTTAATTCGATGTGCGTTAATTGAACTGGCCATTGAGTCAAGTATTTTTACATCATTTTACAAGTACGTTATAAATTATATTTAGTTAATATTTGTTGATAAACACCTGATTTTTTAATTGCCGCTAATGCCGAAGCTAACCGGACAATGACTTTATTTGACGTTGCTAAACCTGTTGCTATATAGAGTTCTGTGGGAAAGTTGGCTAAGGATAAGTAAGGCGCAATATTGCTAGCATCAAAGCCCGCTTGAGTTATCTCTCTGTCTAATGCCATATAGTTGGTTAATACCAAATCGATCCGACCATTAAATAGCATTGACCACATCTGCTTACTGGTAACACTTAACGATAAATTTTCTTGTTCAGTAAAGCCATTTTTATGTAGAAAATGATCTGAATGATAGCCCCTTATTGTTCCTACGATATACGGCTTCGCACTTTCAAGTGATAGTAATTTAATATCTTGACGACTTTTTAGACCAACAAGTACCGCAGTACTTTTATAGGTTTGTCCAACCCATTGAAACATTGCTTCACGATTCGGTGTTTTTAACAAAGAAAACATAAAGGTATTTTTTTGAGTTTGAGTGGTTTTATAGCCACGAGCGAATGGCTGTATTTCAATGGTACCGGATAGTTCCGCTTTAGCTAGTACGGCTTGCACTAACTCAACCAAAGCACCGCAGGCATGACCTTTACTATCGATAAAATGGTACGGAGGTAGTTCTTCGGCTACAAAGATTAACGGCTTATCCTTAGCATAGCTAAATGCCGTACTACCGGAGCACAAGGATAAGAATATAAAAGAAAGAATCACCTTTTTGAGCTTGGTCATAAGCTAACTATTACTAACGGCTACTGAATACAATATAGCGCAGGGAGGGGAGGAGGTAAATGTTTGACGTTAGCTAGGTCGGTGAATCAACCTAGCTAAGCAGTATTATTCTTTAATTTCTTTAATGACTTGTTGGTTTTTTAAATGCAAAGCATTAAAGAATTTTAGTAGCGTATCATCATTACAGCTACGGAAGTGTTTGTGTTCTGGCTTACGGAAAAAAGCACTGAGCTCATGTTTGCTCAGTGTTAATTCGGCGGAAGACAATAAGCTGATAATTTCGTCGGCTTTCAATGCCAGTGCAATCTTTACTTTATTAAAAATAATATTATTATTAATTACTTGCTCTAACTGGGCTTGTGCGCCTGCTTTGGCACCGCGAAACTCAATAATTAAGCCATCAAGAAAGCTTGCTAAAACATTATCTGCGATACGGGTAAATGCTGGCTCACCGTTTTTGCGGAAAAAGTTATTAATTTCATCGTCAGTTTTTGTACATTCGGCGAGTTTAAAAATGGCCGATATTTTTTCATTGCTGAAAGCAAATATATAACGAATATGTTGTAAAACTTCGTTGTTAGTCATGTTTTTTCCTGTTGAGTTTATCTATTTGGTATTGCCTAATGTCAGGCGCTATAAAATGGCGACTGTGCTTTAGGCAATAAGTTGTTTGGGCTTATTAAGTAAAGCTAATGGTTAAGCAAATTGCGAGTGTTGCAATTACTGCCAATATGGTGACTTTCTTACTGTGATGTTGCTGCTGGCGTTGTAACTGTTTAAGTGTTGATAATTGCAGCCGCTGTGCTTCACGGTTGGTTTTTAAGTAATCGTAAACTAAATCAGGAATTTCTGGCAGTTTTTCATTCCAAAAAGGTAAGTTGTCTTTTACCTTATTAAATACTGCTTTAACACCCATTTGTTCTTTGACCCAGTTTTCTAAAAATGGTTTGGCTGTTTGCCAAAGGTCTAAAGCTGGATAAAGTTGACGTCCCAAACCTTCGATATAGAGTAGCGTTTTTTGTAATAACACTAGCTGTGGCTGTACTTCCATATTAAAACGACGTGCGGTATTGAAAAGGTTAATTAATACCTGACCAAAAGATATTTCAGACAAAGGTTTATTAAAAATAGGCTCGCATACAGTACGAATGGCAAATTCAAATTCATCAACGCTGGTGTCGCTGGGTACCCAACCGGAGTCTACATGCAGTTGTGCTACTTTACGGTAATCGCGATTGAAGAAAGCGACAAAGTTTTCTGCCAAATAACGTTTGTCTTCACGGTTTAAGGTGCCGACAATACCGCAATCAATGGCAATCCAAGTAGGATCTTGCGGATTGGTTGCATCAACAAAAACATTACCGGGATGCATGTCAGCATGAAAAAAGCTATCGCGGAATACTTGGGTGAAAAATACTTCCACGCCTCGTTCAGCTAGTAATTTCATATCGACATTTTTGCTATGTAAAGTATCAATTTCACCGACACCGATACCGTAAATACGCTCCATAACCATAACGTTTTTTGAGCAGTATTCACTATAGACTTCAGGAACGTACAGTACTTTATCGCTATCTCGTCCTTGGCTAAAGTTACGCTTAAGCTGAATAGCATTGCCTGCTTCTCGGTTTAAATCTAATTCTTCTAAGATAGTTTTTTTATATTCAGCAACAACTTCTACTGGCCGCAGTCGTTTGCCATCAGGTAGCCAACGGGCAACAATTTCTGCAAAAAATGACATCACTGTGATGTCGGCTAAAATGGTTTTTTCAATATTGGGACGTAGTACTTTTAATACTACCGCTTGCTCGCCATCTGAGTGCAACATAGTGGCAGTATGTACTTGAGCAATAGAGGCAGATGCTAATGGTGTTTGCTCAAAGTTGATAAAAGTTTCAGCAAAAGTATTAGCACCGATCGCTGTGGAAATAATTTTTTCAGCTTCTTGACCGGAAAATGCTGGCACTTTATCTTGCAGTAAAGTCAGTTCATTAGCGAAGTCATCAGGTAATAAATCTCGACGTGTCGAAAGCATTTGACCAAATTTAACAAATACTGGCCCAAGGGACTCTATCGCTAGGCGAAAACGTTGTGCTTTAGTTTTATCACGATGCTTATTTCTTAGCCAAAATAACGAGCGTCGAGCAATTCTTGCGTACCAAGGCAGATATTTTTCCGGCAAAAGCTCATCAAGCCCAAACTGAAGAAATGTTTTTACTATTTTGTATAAACGTTTACTACTCACCGTAAGGCCTTATGATAGTTTGGGTTGTTGATTGATTAATGTCTCAATACGTTGACTTAAAGCTGAAACCTTTTGCTCTACCTGCTCAACATCAAGGCTAAAATAGGTTATTTCAGCCGTAGTGACGACCAAACGTTTTTCATGTACTAGCCACTCACTGGCATCTGCTTTGATTTGTTTAGCGGTAAAATTTAATTTTTTTAATAATTTTTTACCTAGTTGGCCAAATTTATAGCTAGGAATATCACCAATACGTTTTGCTAACTCACTTTGCCAATCAATATCGAGGGTCTCTGCCACATGAGCAAAGCGCTGGGCTATTTTTAAATCACCTTGAATATCGAGTTTGTCATTTTTGATTAAGTCAGTGAGTTGTTGCTCTGTGTTTAACTCAATTAAGGTACTGATACTCGTAATAATGCAACAATCATTATGCTCATCACTGCTAGTGACATGAATTTTTTCATCGCTAACGGTAAAGCTTAAGGCAAAAGGTAACTCAGCTAGCTTGATCGTTAAGGTTTTCTCAGATAATGATTGTAATGCATGATTACCGTGCAGGTTATATTTCAAAAACTGATTTATAAGCGTTTCGAACACGGCAGTTAATGCTTGAGCAAACATAAATTGTTGGCTGATATCTGGGCGCATAAGATTAAAACTTATAACCTTTATGCAGGGCAACGACACCACCGGTTAAGTTTTTAAAGCTGGTTTGTTCGAAGCCCGCTGCATCCATCATGGTTTTAAGTGTTTCTTGATCAGGGTGCATGCGGATAGATTCAGCTAAATATTGATAGCTGTCACCGTCTTTAGCGACTAATTCACCCATCTTAGGTAAGATATTAAAAGAATAGAAGTCGTAGGCTTTATTGACCAATTGATGCTCTGGTTTAGAAAACTCTAATACTAATAAACGCCCTCCAGGCTTTAATACACGATACATCGAGCGTAATGCCATATCTTTATCAGTCACATTACGTAAACCAAAAGCGATAGTGATTATATCAAAAGTATTATCTTCAAAAGGTAAATACTGTGCATTGGCTTGTACATATTCAATATTTTGTACTAAACCACGATCACGTAACTTATCACGACCAACATTAAGCATTGAGCTATTTATATCAGCTAATATCACTTTACCCTCACGGCCGACCAGTTGTGAGAACTTTGCCGTTAAATCACCCGTGCCGCCTGCTAAATCTAACACTTTGTTACCCGGACGAACGCCGCTGGCATCAATAGTAAAGCGTTTCCATAATCGGTGAATACCAAATGACATCAAATCATTCATGACGTCATATTGTTGAGCAACAGAGTGAAAAACGCTGGCAACTTTCGACTCTTTTTCATTTTTTTCAACAGTTTGAAAGCCAAAGTGGGTGGTGTTCTCGTCACTATTGTCGTTGTTAGTTTGATGATTTTGATCGTGTGCTGACATCATGATTTCGCTATTAACTAAAATTACTGCTAGTTTACCGTATTTTTTGGCAATTATTAACACTTGAGATCAAGCTGGCGAGTATTAACTTATTGTTATTGTGAGGAGCTATGCAAAATTGAATTATTTGCGCTTAGGCATTAGAGTATTTTTCACGATTTGCTAACCAGCGACTGATAAGTGCGTTGGCTTGTTCAGGATATTTTTGCCAGATAAGACGGGCATGTTTTTGCACTTCTGGTATTAAATGAGCATCGCGTTGTAAATCGGCAATTTTTAAGTCAGCCAAACCGGTTTGCTTAGTACCCAGTAGTTCTCCAGGCCCTCTAATTTCGAGATCTTTTTGCGCGATGACAAAGCCATCGTTACTTGCTCTCAGGACATTTAAACGTTTAGTCGCGGTTTTAGTTAAGGGGGCTTTGTACATTAATACACAATGAGATGCGACTGAGCCACGACCGACACGGCCGCGTAATTGATGTAATTGTGCAAGGCCTAAGCGTTCTGGATTTTCAATCACCATCAAACTTGAGTTGGGTACGTCTACACCCACCTCTATCACGGTTGTTGCTACTAATAGCTCGAGTTCGCCGAGTTTAAAGCGTTCCATTACTGCCTGTTTTTCGTCAGCTTTCATACGACCATGTACTAAGCCAATTTTCAGCTCTGGCAATTGCGCTTGTAAATAAACTGCAGTATCTTCAGCGGCTTGGCATTGTAATACTTCTGATTCTTCAATTAGCGTACAAACCCAATAAGCTTGACGGTTATCATTAATGCAACCTTGTCGAATACGCTCAATAACATCATCACGACGAGAATCTGGCAAGGCAATGGTGGTAATCGGCGTACGACCAGGAGGTAATTCATCAATCACTGAGGTATCTAAATCTGCATAAGCTGTCATGGCTAACGTGCGAGGGATAGGTGTCGCGGTCATTATTAGCTGATGGGGATAATGGCCCTGCCAGGCACCTTTTTCGCGTAATGATAAACGTTGATGAACGCCAAACTTGTGTTGTTCATCAATAACAATTAAGGCGAGTTTATTGAATATTACTTGTTCTTGAAATAAGGCATGGGTACCGATCACCATTTGCATATCACCATTAGCGATAACTTCTAATGCTTGTCTTCTCGCTTTTGCTTTGGTTTTTCCAACCAACCAGCCAACAGAAATATTCAGTGGTTCGAACCAGTTTTGAAAATTAATTGCGTGTTGCTCAGCGAGTATTTCAGTTGGTGCCATGAGAGCTACCTGATAGCCTTGACCAATAGCGGTTAAAGCTGCCAAGCCGGCCACCAATGTTTTACCCGAGCCAACGTCACCTTGCACTAAGCGCATCATCGGCATGTGCTTTAATAAGTCGGTACGTATTTCTGCTGTTACTCTGGTTTGCGCACCTGTTGGTGAGAATGGTAGTGATGCTAGAAATTTCTGCTCAAGCTGTTCATCTATGGCTAATGAAACTGCAGGGTGGTGATCACTCGATGCCCGCAACTTCAACATACTGAGGTTATGGGCTAGCAGTTCTTCTTTAATAAGCCGAAGTTGTGCAGGATGTTTACCTTGCTCCATTAATACCACGGAGGTATCTGGAGGCGGCCGATGTATCAGTGCGAGTGCTTCAGCTAAGGCATATTGCTGATGGCTAATTTCAGCGGGCAGCAATTCTTCGACTTGGCCTCGTTGTAGGCGAATTAATGCTTGCTCAGTGAGATTACGTAAAGAAATTTGTCGTAGGCCGTCGGTGGTTGAATAAACCGGTGTTAAGGTTTCTTCGACAGCAGTTAATGGCTGGTCTTGAGCAAGTGCCTTATATTCAGGGTGCACCATTTCAAAGCCACGCACACCGCGATTAATTTCTCCATAACAACGAATATTAAGCCCAACAGCGAGATTGTTTTTTTGGCTAGCAGAGAAGTGAAAAAAACGTAAGTTGATACTGCCGCTACCATCATTAATGGTCACTAGTAACATTCTACGCTTGCCTTGGATTATCTGACTTTGTGTTACTTCGCCAATGATATTGGTATAAATACCGGGCATAAGATCGCGAACAGCCGTGACACGTGTGCGATCTTCGTAGCGTAGCGGTAAATGAAATAATAAATCTTGCAGAGATACTAAACCAATTTTTTCCAACTTACCGGCCATACCTGGTCCAACGCCTTTCAACGAGGTAACGGGAATTTTAGCTAAATTAGTTAATGCTTCCACTTGACGAGACACGCAGAATTCCTTGCTGTAAGTTGATTTATACCACGAGGGTATTATTTACTCGTCGTCAATATTCTGCCAAGCATCTTGGGTCATTTGCATTTGTTGCCACCATTGCTCAGAGGCAACAATTTGACCTGCTTCATCAATTTCTGGATAAGGTAGTCCCTTACGCTGACAAGCTTTGGCAAAAATAGGGTGGCCACCTTCAAATAATATACGTTGACGACGGGCATGACTTATTCGGGCTTGTTGGTATAAACCTGCCGCTTGGCGCTGGCGTTGAGCTTCATACAATACTACAGAACAAGCGACAGAAACATTTAATGACTGCACCATGCCTACCATGGGAATAACGATATCTTGGTCGGCCATTTCCAGTGCTTTTTCAGAGGCGCCAAACTTTTCTTGGCCAAGAATAATCGCGGTTGGCTTGGTATAATCAATTTCACGAAAATCGACGGCAGTATCAGATAAATTAGTTACCAGCACTTGCATGCCTTGTTGCTTTAATTCGTCGATGGCGTCTTCGGTCTTACTGTAATCATGAACATCTATCCAATTTTGACTACCTGCAGCACTACCACCGGAAAGGCGCATGGTTTCATTTTTCCATACTGCATGTACGTCACTCACACCCACAGCATCAGCGGTACGAACTACGGCGGCTAAATTATGGGTTTTGTGTACACCCTCCATACATACGGTTAAATCAGGTTGGCGTTGATCTAACATACTGTTAATTCGTTGTAGTCTATCCGGTGTCATATACTGGTTCTAAAGTTAGTTAAATATTGGCAAGCCTTTTTGTTTCTGGCCTACCGGAAAATTTGTAGCTATGTAGAGTGTGTTAGCTATAGTTTGGCAATTCCATAATACCGTCAATTTCAATCGCAACATCTTTCGGCAAACGGGCTACTTGCACTGCCGCTCTTGCAGGGTATGGTTGTTGAAAATATTGACTCATGATTTCGTTAACGATAGCGAAGTTAGCCAGATCTTGTAAAAATATATTCACTTTTACCATATCATTAATATTACCACCGGCTGCTTCACAAACCGCGACAAGGTTTTTAAATACCTGTTGAGCTTGTTCGGTAAAATCTTCAGAAACAATTTCCATGGTTGTTGGTACTAGTGGTATTTGGCCTGATAAATAAACAGTATTATTTACTTTTACGGCTTGGCTATAAGTGCCAATGGCACTTGGTGCATGTTCTGTACTAATAATGGTTTTCATATTTTTTCCTAAGCAATACTATTTGTTACGTACAACGCGTTGAACGTCACCCATAACTTTAATTTTTCGGATGATATCGGCAAGATGAACCCTGTTTCGACAGGTAATTTCCATATCAATGAGGTAAAGGCCAGATTCTTTTTCACCAGAATTGAGTGAGTGTACATTTGAGCCACAACGAGCAACCACATTGGTTAGTGCTGCTAGTGCGCCCTTGTGATTGAGAATATCGATACGTAACTTGGCAATAAAGTCCCGATCAATATCGGTATCCCATCTAACAGGGAATAGACTACCTTGCTCATGGCCTTTATTATTTCGACAACCATGTTGATGTACCATTAAGCCCTTACCTGGGCTTAAATAAGCAAGAATAGAGTCACCAGGAATAGGTCGGCAACACTTACCATAGCTAACCATCATGCCTTCTGTGCCTTTAATCGGCATTTTGCCTTTGGTTGAGGTTGGTTGCAGATCTGATTCTTCGGTAAATTCGTCTTTTAAGCGTTTAGCGATACCGATACTTAAAGCATTGCCGAGACCAATATTAATTAACAGCTCTTCAATGGTTTTGTTGCCGGTATCTTTGACTACTTGAGTCAGTTTTTCTTGCGCTATATCTTCTAGCTTAGTGGTACCTAACGCATGGCTGAGTAAACGTCTGCCTAGAGCAAGTGACTCGGTTTGTTCTTGTGAGCGCAAATAAGTACGAATTTGCAAGCGTGCTTTTGATGTGACAACAAAATTAAGCCAAGTGGCGTTAGGTCGAGCGGCGGTTGAAGTGATGACTTCAATAGTTTGGCCGGAATCTAGCGGCTGGCTTAATGGAAAAGGTTTACGATCGACTTTTACGCCCACGCAAGAGTTACCCACATCGGTATGCACAGCGTAAGCAAAATCGACAGCCGTTGCGCCCATAGGAAGTTCAATAATGCGACCATCGGGGGTGAAAACATAAATTTCTTCGGGAAAAAGATCTGATTTTACATTTTCAATAAATTCAAAAGAACTACCGGCACTTTGTTGTAATTCTAATAAACTTTGCATCCAGCGGCGTGCTTTCATTTGTGCTGTGGTGCCAGTGTCTTCACCGTCTTGTTTATATAGCCAGTGTGCCGCGACGCCTTTATCCGCCATTTGATCCATATCGTGGGTACGAATTTGAATTTCAACAGGAATACCGTGCGGACCAATTAACGAAGTGTGTAGCGATTGATAGCCATTAGTTTTTGGGATAGCAATATAGTCTTTAAAGCGTGATTCAATCGGTTTAAACAAGTTATGAGCGGCGCCTAAAGCACGATAACAGTCATCTATTTTATCACCAACGATGATTCTAAAGGCGTAAATGTCCATGACTTCATTGAACATGAGTTCTTTGTTTTGCATTTTACGATAGATAGAGTAAAGGTGCTTTTCTCGACCAATAACTTGTGCCTTAATACCACTTTCAGCTAAGCGTCGGGTGACTTCTTCTTGAATATTATTGATAATTTCTTTACGGTTGCCACGGGCTTGTTTAACCGCCGACTTTAATGCTCTAGAGCGCATAGGGTATAGCGCTTCAAAGCCTAATACTTCCAGTTCATTTTTGACATCATGAATACCGAGACGATTAGCAATTGGGGCATAGATATCTAGTGTTTCACGGGCTATGCGTCGGCGCTTATCGGGACGTAAAGACTCTAACGTGCGCATATTGTGAGTACGATCGGCAAGTTTGATTAAAATAACGCGAATGTCTTGTACCATGGCCAAGACCATTTTACGAAAGTTTTCCGCTTGCATTTCTTCTTTATTATCAAATTTTAACTTGTCGAGTTTACTGACACCTTCAACTAACTCAGCCACGGTATGACCGAAAAGTTCAGCGAGTTCATCTTTTGTAGTTTTTGTGTCTTCGATTACATCATGCAGCAAGGCGGCCATTAAGGTTTCATGATCTAAATGCATTTTGGCAAGATTAAGTGCCACCGCAACCGGATGGGTAATATATGGCTCACCGCTGGAACGCATTTGGCCATCGTGTGCTTCGCGCGCGACGATATAAGCCTGCTTCAATAGGTCAATTTGTACTTTTGACAAATAACTTGATACGTGTTCTTTTAGTGGTTCAAAAAGGTACACCCAGAAATTCCTTAATGATGATAGTGATTCAGAGTTTAACGATAAGATTAGAATACGATTATTTTGCCGCTATGCCAATGTTTAAGCGCACTAGAATGGAGCTTTTGTCACAAATTTGTTAAAAAATCTACGGAAAATAAAAAACGCGTAAACTACAAAGTCGTAATTTACGCGTTTTCAATGTTGCAACTAACGTTAAACGTTAGTGAAATTATTGATTACCACCAACAATTGCCGCAACAGCTGCTAATTCAGCAGAGTCTTGTTGTACTTGCTCATGACGCTCAGAATTGTCCATTACTTCAGTAGTAATAAGACCGGCTTCGATTTCACGCAAAGCAATTACTGTTGGTTTGTCATTTTCAGGTTCAACCAATGGATCTTTTCCGCCCGTAGCAATTTGACGAGCACGACGAGATGCAATTAACACCAAGTCAAAACGATTACCGACTTTTTCTACGGCATCTTCAACAGTTACGCGAGCCATTTGGTCACTCCAACAATTAAAATTTATAAAATAGTGGCGTAGTTTACTTGATCCACTGGTTGTTAAGCAAGCGCTCTACGTTAATAATTCTGCAAATAACTGTTGATGCTGACATGCTTGTTGGCTGCGTTTTAAACGTTGGTTATTTACTATGGTGGTTAAATCGCTTAATGCTTGGTCAAAGTCATCATTGATGATGATGTAATCAAATTCTTGATAATGCGAACATTCTGCTTGAGCTTGTGCCATTCTAGCTTGGATAACCTCTTCACTGTCTTGACCTCGACCACGTAGTCGATTTTCTAATTCTTGCTTCGACGGTGGGCTAATAAAGATGGTGGTTACTTCCGGCTTTTTCATTCTAACTTGCTGGGCGCCTTGCCAGTCAATATCAAGGAAAACATCAATACCCTGAGCAAGTTGCAAGTCTATTGCGACTTCACTAGTACCATAAAAATTACCAAAGACCTCCGCATACTCGTAGAAATGTTTGTCAGTAATGGCGTGTTTGAATTGTTCTTTGGTGACAAAGTGATAGTGTTGACCATCTATTTCACCGGGACGAGGGGCACGAGTTGTGTGGGAAACAGAAACCTGCATGGCTCTCGGGGATGTTTGTTTAAGTAAAGCCGAAATTAAGCTCGATTTACCTGCGCCACTTGGGGCAGATAGAATGAAAAGATTGCCTTTCGTTGTCACAATTTATCCTCTGTAGCTGATTAATGGTCATCAGTATTAATGGCGCGCACTATACTTAATATTTTCAGCTTTTCCCATTATTTTTCGGTAAAAGTAGCGTTAAACTTAAGCTTGATTAGGAAATGCCAACAGAAATTGGCAGATTGTCTTGATTAAGTTCAAGCAGGCTAACGGCATTGCGGCTGCCTTTTTTGATTAAATATAACCTTTCATCCGCTTGCTGCATAATTTGCTCGAGAGAGGTGTTTTTATTTGGCGTGACCAGTACTGCGCCAATACTGACCGAGACATAGCAGCTATTAGCAACCGCGCGATGCGGGATCGTAAGCTGAGTGACGCTGTCTAGACAAGAGGATAGTACGATTGATGCGGGAATATTATTTGCCATTGGAAAGTAAAAATAGAATTCTTCACCGCCACAACGAAAAATTTCACCATTATAACCATATAGGGCTCTTCTAAGGGTATTTGCTATTTTACGTAAGACGACATCACCTTGCTGATGGCCGTAATGATCATTGTACTTTTTAAAGTGATCAACGTCGATAATGCCATATACCATTGGATTTTTAGTTGTATTAGCTGATGTCCAACAATCAATGCTGTCTTGTTGCCATTTTCGTCGATTAGGTACTTCCGTAAGACTGTCGAATAAGGCAAACCTTTCTAATAAATTGCGCTGGCGAATAATTTCTAAATGCGTATTCACTCGCGCACGAACAATACTGTAATTAAAAGGTTTTTGAATATAATCACAAGCCCCCATCATTAAACCTTTCTCTTCATCTTCAACGTCTTGTAAACCGGTAATGAAAATCACTGGTATACTGGATAGTTTTGGGTGTTTTTTTAATTTTTCCATCAGCTCGAAGCCATTTTCTTCGGGCATTAAGATATCAAGCAAAATAATATCGGGCTCTTCTTGCAAGGCGTGCTGAAAACCTTGTTTAGCACTTTTACAAGCCACTACGTTGTAGTGGTCTTTAAAGATTGACGCTAACACTTTTAAGTTGACGCTTTCATCATCAATACACAAGATAGTATAATTTTTTTCACTAGCTCTACGGTGCTCTTCCTTATTGAACAGTTGCATTAGTAACTACCTCTATAGCAGCTTTGCTGATGATTAATTGGCATCAGTAATTTTTTCTTCTAAGATGAGTAATGCCACCAAGGCATCATCAAAATCGAAATCGTTGACTTGCTTTTGAATGGCAATAATTTGCTGATGGTACGGTGTTTCATAAGCTATTTTCATTAATTCATTCATAACATCTTCTGCTTGAATATTAGCTGACATTAAGCAAGGTTTTAACTTTTCTATGATTTTTTTTGCCTTATCCGTATCAAATTTTTGGTGGCTATTCGCTAATGGCATCGGATGATAAATACGGTTTAATTGCGCAACAATAAAGTCTAAATGTGTGGTTACTTCGTTGAGTTTTAATTCAACATGCAAACCTTGATGGTGTATTTCGTTTTCCAGCGCATTAGCCGAAGTTGCTAACTCAAAGGCACCAATATATTGCGCCGTGGATTTTAGTGAATGGGCACTGCGATATAATGATTCAGTTTGGCCTGTTTTATAATTTTGCGTCATTTCTTGTGACAGCGTTTGATATTTTAGCCAAAAATCATGAATGAGTTCAGTATAAAGCCCTTCTTTACCTTGGATCCTCTTGATCGCTTCATCAACGGCTAACCCCGTTTCTTGGCGTAATCTGGCCAAACTTTGTTCTCTTACACTTGATTGCAGTGGTTTAGATGATTGCAGTGGTTTAGATGACTGCGGGTTTGATAATAGGCTTTTTTTATCCAAATACTGAGTTAATGTTTTGTAGAGCAATTCAGGTTCAATGGGCTTAGTTAAGTGTTGATTCATACCGGCGATAACACTCTTCTCTATATCGCCTTCCATGGCGTGTGCGGTCATGGCAATAATCGGTAAATCTTGCAATTTTAAGGTTTGGCGGATTTCTTTAGTGGCGGTTAAGCCATCCATTTCGGGCATTTGAATGTCCATTAACACTAAATCAAACGCTTGTGTTGATATTTTTTCTAAAGCAATTAAACCATTTTCAGCATATTCAACCTTGATTTTTGTATCGGCTAAAAACTCTTTTGCCACTTGTTGGTTGATCATGTTGTCTTCAACTAATAAGACTTTGTAGGCGCTTAAATTTGGGATAGTAAGTACTGATTTGCTGTTTTCCACGCTAACTCTTTTACTTTTTTTACTTAACAGTTCAATGATTGTATCAACTAATACTGACTGGTTAACTGGCTTTTCAAGGAACTCATCAATACCAGCATTAATCGCCAATGTTTTAGCCTCATCTTTATCGTAAGCCGAGACCATTAATATGTGTGGGTGTTTATCTTTTGCTTGTGCTTGAATTTGTCTGGCGGCTTCAATACCATCCATTTTCGGCATTTTCCAATCCATCAATACGATATCATAAGGACGGCCATTTTTTTCTGCAGACAATACCGCGGCTAATGCTTGTTCGCCATTTTCTACGCCATCAGCAGAAATTTCGATATAAGCTAATGCTTCAATTAACACTTTCCTTGCAATATCAATATCATCAGCAACTAAAACTTTTAAATCGGTGAGCATTTGACGATTGACCGTCGGCATTATTGCAAGTTCTTGTTCAGCATGTTCAAAGTTGGCGGTAAAGCTAAAAACTGAGCCAGTGTTTAGTTCACTGCTTAACGATATCTGCCCTCCCATCAGTTCGGTTAATTGTTTGCTAATGGCTAAGCCTAAGCCGGTGCCACCGTATTTACGCGTAACAGAATCATCAGCTTGAGTAAAGGATTGGAAGAGTCCTTGTTGTTGCTCCTGACTCATGCCTATGCCCGTGTCGTGTATGGAGAATTTTAAGCAACTCTTTTGAGCACTCTCGCTGTGTTTTATAATGCACACGCGAATTGCACCTGACTGGGTAAATTTTACTGCGTTATTGGCTAAATTGATAAGCACTTGCTGCAAGCGTAGGGGGTCGCCAATTAATATTTTAGGTACTTCTGGAGCGATATCAATAACAAATTCTAAACCTTTTTCATGTACTTTAAAGGCACAAACATTCACCACACGTTGCAGAATCTCATCTAATGAAAACTGAATTTTTTCTAGGGTCAGCTTCTGCGCTTCAATTTTTGAAAAATCTAAAATATCGTTGATTAAGCCGAGCAATGATTTAGATGAGTCTTGTATTTTTTCTAAATAATCTTGTTGTGTTTCAGACAATTTTGTACGTAAAGCGAGTTGGCTTAAGCCAATAACAGCATTCATAGGGGTTCTGATCTCATGGCTCATATTGGCTAAGAAATTAGATTTTGCTTGGTTTGCTTGTTCGGCTTTAATTTTTTCTGCCGCTAACTCTTTAGTGCGTTCATGGATTTGATTTTCAAGATTACGGCTATAACTAACTACCTGCTGATACAGCTTGGCATTATCAAATGAAATGGCTGTTTGATCAGCAAGTAATTGTAAAACGTTAACACGTTCAGTACTAAAGGCACCTTCAATGTCATAATGTTCAAGATAAACAATGCCTTGTAAGTTTCCTTTAATAATGCTTGGCACACAGATAATTGACTTTGGCTGATGTTCGGCAAAGTAAGGATCAGAAATAAATTGCTCTTGAATACTGGTTTTAGTCAACACTTGTGCTTTTAAAGTGCGAGAAACAAAATTAATGATCGAGTAAGGTAGCTGTTGTGAAGCATTGCTAATACCATCACGTGATAAGGCGATTTCAGTATTTAAGATACCGTCACTTTGTAACAATAAGGCACCATTTTGTGCACCAGCATTTTCAATGATAATGACCATCATCCGATGGAGAAATGCTGTTAAGTCAACTTTGCCACTTAAGGTTTCAGAGGCTTTTAATACCGAAGCAAGATCAAGCACTTGAGCATTATTATTGTGTTGCTGATAACTCGGTATTTTATTACTGTGATGACGTGGTATTACTAGAAGTGATTGACGTAATTGCAGCAGCTGTTGTGCTTTATGATTAGCGCCCCATATTTGGTAGTCATTACAGGCTTGCTGATAATAATCTCTTGCTAATGACTTCTTATTGGCAGCTAACCAGTAATTGCCCGCAAGTTCATTGGCAAGTGCGACATGATGATTTGCCGAATGTTGTTTAGCAAGTGTAATGGCTTGATCATAGCTTTGCCATGCCGCACTGTCTTGTGATAAAAATTGTAGTTCTGCACGAATCAATTCTGCTTTATGCTGATAATTTTCCGGTGCACTAAGTGCCCATTGTTTAATTAAATTAAGGCTAATGTTTATTTCTGCTATGTTTTCATCATTATTTTGTTGCTCAGATATTTGCTGGCGAGCGTATTGAGTACGGATAAGTGCAGCATAAAAATGAAATTCACCAAAGTGATACAAAGACACTACTGAGTTTTGGTAAGGCTGCGCCAATTTGACTTGTGCATAGGCTTGGGCAATATCATTAAATAAATAGGCTTGTATCATACGGGCTAAATGATAGGCAAATAGCGTGGTGGCATTTTCGCTTTCAATAAGTATCGGCAGTTGTACCGCTTCGTTAAAATATTGCCCTTGTAAATTATTTATCTCGGTATTGTCAGTTTGCAAGTTTTTGACTAACTGTTGCCATATTTGCATGATCACCAATTGGTAATGCTGTTTCTTATTTTTCATGGCATCTGCATGGCGTGCAAATACTGTCTGACATGCTTTAAGGCCTTCACCGCTAAACAAGCTATGCATGCTTTGAAATAGTGCGGAGTGAAAAGCGTATTCAATACTGCTGCACTCAATACCATGATAAAAATTTTCTTCCAATGGTTTTAATGTACTATTAAGGGGGGCGGTCCAATGGGCAATTGAAACATTACGGGTGAATTCTACTTCAACATGAATAGCGTCAGACGGATAAAGCTGATTAACCTTAGTTGCCAACGCGGCAAAAGCTAAACCTTCTTCAAAGCGACTAAAGGCACCACATAATAACAAACCATGAGTAACAAACACTTTTGCACTGAGTGCCGATAGCCCGCCGATTAAACATAATTCTAGTGAGCTATAAGCAATACGCATATACTCTACAGGACTTAACAAATAAGCAGGTGTTTGGATGGCATTAAGAATATCTAGCGCTAATAATTGACGGTCATCGGTCATGGCAGGTAAGTTTGCCAACTCAGCAATGTTATCTCGTTGATAGTATTGCTCTATTGTTAAGTAATTAAGTGCTTCAGAGGTTTGAGGCAGTGTAATAGTGATAGCTTGTAATGTCGCAATACCTAAATCAAAAGCTTTTTGCATGTCATTTTGTGCAATCAGTGATAATACTTGAATTTTAGTAAAATTAGCTTGATCAATAATATCGCTAATAAGCGCGCTATGCTGTTGAAAATGTAAATTTCCTTGCTGATAGTCTTGAGTTAAATACAATACATTTGCTTTACCTAAGGCAATACTCAGACTTAGCTCATATTCCCGTTGCCAATGTTGCCAGTCTAAATATTGTTCTGCCTGTTCAAAGTAATACAGAGCACTATTATAATCATTGTTATCTAACGCTTTTTGGCCGGCGACATTATTAAAATGTGCTAATAATTTTTGATTATCTTGCTCAATATACAAAGACGAAGCTAAGTTTAAGTGTTCGATGTAATCGAAAATATTATCATCAGTGTATGAATTTTTGTTCGATGTTGAGTTTATACCTGACAGGTAATATTGTGCTACTTTGTAATGAATAAGCGACTTTGGCACGGGATTAGTCAACAAATAAGCCGCTTGTTGTATTTTGTCATGTGAAAACTTAATTTGTTCTAATGTATCTATGTGCAGGTTTTGTGAATAGGCGATCAATAAACCGTCAGCGATTAAGGGCCGTAACTCCCGTTCAATCTCTTTATTTGTTAAGCCGACAACGTGGGTTAATAAATCAATAGCGATTACGCTACCAATACAGGCTGCGTGATGTAATATATTTTGTCCCAATGTTGAAACATGGGTTAACCGTAGTGCCATTAATTCAATAACATTGTCTGTTGCTGTCAGTCTATGTGTTAATTGCTCATCCCAGTGCCACTGATTTATTTCATTTTTAGTTAAGATGCCTTGCTCATTTAAAGATTTTATAAATTCTTTAATAAAAAAGGGATTACCTGCAGTTTTGTTGATGATGATATCAATCAGAGGCTGAATTTCTTCAAGCGTTAATGATAATGATGCGGCAATAAATTGTCCTGTTGCTGCCGGATCTAGTGGTAATAAATTAATTTGACTATTAAAGCTTGTGGTTTGTTTTATCTCATCTAAAAATTGATTTAATGGATGTGTAGCACTGACTTCATTATCGCGATAAGCCACTATCAGTAATAAGTTGCGGCTATGATTACTTTCAACTAAATGTTGTAATAACTGAATAGTGGCGACATCAGCCCATTGCATATCATCGATAAAAATCGACACAATTTTATTTTGCTGACCTAGAGCTTCCAAAAAATGGCTGAGTGTTAAATTAAAGCGATGGCGAGCTTCTTCTGGTGGTAATTCTGACGGTATCGGTTGCATGCCAATGATCAGAGCCAACTCTGGCACAAGCTCTATTAGTAACTGTCCGTTATTTTGTAGTGCTGTTTGAAAAACCTTTTTCCAGTGGTCCAGACTCTCTTCACTCTCTCCCAAAAGCTGCTCGACAAGATCGGTAATAGCTTGAATTAAGGCAAAATAAGCGGTAGTTTTTTTATATTGCTCGTATTTACCAGAAATAAAATAGCCTTGTTTTTCAATGATCGGCCGGTGTAATTCTTTAATAAGGCGTGATTTTCCGACACCTGAATAGCCGCTGATCACACAGATTTGACTGTGCTTTTTTTGCTCAACGTGATGAAAGGCTTGTAGTAAAATATCTTGTTCTTCGCTGCGGCCAAAAATAGCAGCAGAGAAAGTCAGTTTATTGCTAAAGTCATTTTTTCCTAATGTAAATAGCGGAATATTGTTGAGTTTTTTCAGATCTGTTGCACATCGAACAAAGTCTGCTTTTAGCCCTAGAGCGCTTTGATAGCGCTGATGGGGCTCTTTTTCTAGCAAATGTGCCAGTATGTTGGCAACTGCTGCAGGTATGTCAGTGTTATATGCGCTTGCGAGTTTCGGCTTTTTGGCAATATGAGCATGAACCAGTTCCATGTCATCGGCATAAATAAAGGGCAAACGACCGGAAAATAGCTTGAATAAGCAGGCACCGATAGAATAAAGATCAGAATATACTTCAACAGCACGGTTTATTCGTCCGCTAGCTTCTGGAGACAGCGTAGTTAAATATTGTCGATCAACGCTGGTATTTGCAGCCTTTTTGTAGAGTACAGAAATTTTTGTCGCAAAACTTAAGTCATATATTCGTGGCTGGAAATTTTCATCAAGATAAATATTATCAGGGCAAATATTGTTAACAATAAAGCCTAGCTGATGCAATTGTGCATAAAATTGACAAATATTAATGGCAATTTCTAGTTTGTTCTCTAACGAAAGCGAGGATAGGGAAAGTTCGGCTAACGATTGAGTTTGTTGGGAATAAGGAAATAGCGCGTAACAATATTGCTGTTCGTCAAAGTATTCAATCGGGGTAATTAGCTGCTCGATTGGTAGTTTGCTTTGTAAGGCTAAAAATTTTTTAAAGCGAGTAAGCGACTGATTGTTTTTGTTTTTTTTAAGTCGTTTAACTAAGAAGTTTTCTTCTTGAGCATTTTTCACAATAAATAATTGTATTGAGCTGGAAATTTCTTGCTGCGCCTTAACGAAGGTATATCCTTGAAAATGTAACATTTATATTACTTCAACCTTTATATTCAAATGCTATTGATTCGAGATAAATCCAATACGAGCTTTATCGGGTATTTGATTTCTAACTCATCTCAATTCGGGACAATGAATGTTGTATGACAAATTGTAGACATTAATGCACGAGCGAAACGGTGTTGTGGCAGATTTTTATTGTTCAACACCTCTGAGAAAAATAGTTTATTAAGCTGCTTTATTTATCTTGAATCGAGATTAACTCATTGCTGCACATAACTTAGCTTAGCACCACCGTATTTAATGTACAGATGAATTAAGCATCGAATTAAAAAAACCTTATTTTTATTTTTCATGATGAAAGGTCGCTAAATTATGCTTGTAGTTGCTATTGCTAAGTTTTACTTAGATAATTAATAGGTACGCTTTCGCCCTCAAACTGGAATTGATAACAACTTTAAGGACATCTGCGATAATTATGTCGCTGCGATTAATCTCTTGAAATTCATAGATACCATCAAGGCTATGAAACAATTTTTAAGCCATGGTCACACGGGATAAAAACAATCTTCCTGAAGGGAAATAAATGTTCAGATCAAATCCACTGTCGATTGCGATAAATGCGGCTTGCCTTACCTTGTTACCATTTTTTGTCTGTGCTGAAAATAAACTTGATAGTCAAGCAAGTCATTTACAAACAAATGAACGTAGCATGGAAGTCATTGAGGTCTACGCGCAAAAGCGTAAGCAAAAGATTAATGATATTACCGTTGCTGTTTCGGTACTTGACGGTGAAGATATTGCTCGCCAGCAGTTGAAAGATACCACTCAACTTTCTGCATTCGTGCCAAACTTAAAAATTACCAATAATGCCGGCGAAGGTACCCCTCCTGCCTTTAATATTCGTGGTGTGGGCATGATTGATTATAACACTTCAACTATTTCCCCGATTGCGATTTATTCAGATGGTATTGTTAGCGGTAGTGCAAATAATTTGTCGGTAAATTTATTCGATCTAGAGCATGTGGAAGTTTTGCGTGGTCCACAAGGATCGTTATTTGGTCGTAATACCACAGGTGGTGCAATTCTTTTACGCTCGAAGCAACCCGATAGAGAGTTTGCTGGTTATATTAATGCCAGTGTTGCGCAGCATGATACGCTTTCTTTGGAAGCTGCGGTCAATGTACCTATTAGCGATAGTACGGCGATGCGCTTTGCTATCAGTCATCAAGATTATAATTTTTCTACAAATAATCAAATGCCTGATCAGCCTGATGGTGGCTTAAAGCAAACCAATGTGCGTTTAATTATTAAATCTGAGTTTGATGACTTAATCATTACCAGTAAGTTTCATGCTGAAGATTGGTCTGGTAAACCCAAACCGATTGCTAGCCTAGGTATTAGGCGAGTAGATGGTAGTGGTAATTGCCAAACTTCACAGCTAGGTTCAAGTTTATGTGCCGATAACTTTGGCAATCAAATTGATGGTAATGATTTTTGGGATGTAAATGCTGATACGGCCGATCGCAAACATGATACCGATAGTTGGGGCACTAGTGTTAAATTTGAATGGCAATTAAGTGACGATATATTATTAACATCGATTAGTGGTTATCGTTCATTAGTACGCTTTCATTCTTGGGATTCTGATGGCCCAGGTAACTTCATTGAAGGCGCTATGGCAACGGATAATACTTTATTCAGTCAAGAACTGAGTTTAGCCATTGATTTTGGTGATAACCATTGGGTCAGTGGTTTATTTTATGTTGATGAAGAGATTCAACAAAATAATAACTTTGATCTATTTCGAGATTTTCGACCAGTGCCTGGATTTGAAACTGTTGCTGCTCAATATTTCTATGACAATCAATTAGAAAATAGCTCATCTGCTATCTACTCACAGATTGAGCATAGACTTAATGACGTGTTTACAGTGACTGCTGGCATGCGCTACACCGATGAAACAACCAAATATCATGCCAATGCCGATAAAGATACGGTAGCTTTTGGTTTTGAGCGCGATAAATGGAATGAAAAAGGACGAGTTCAAGATGATGAGTTTTCTGGCAAGTTAGCATTAAATCAAAAGCTAAATGAGCACTCGTCCTTATATTATAGTTATGCACGAGGTTATAAAAGTGGTGGTTATAATGCGGGTTACTCAACGAGTCAAGCACAGGCTATGGCGTCTGAATATGCGCCTGAGAAACTTGATGCCTATGAACTTGGTGCTTACTTACAGTTTTGGCAACGTAATGCTCGTTTACACTTAGCGGCATTTTATTATGATTATAAAGATCAGCAAGTTTTTGTTAACCAAACCCAAGGTATTGCTGTTGATCATGTTTTAAAGAATGCCGGTGACTCTACTATCTATGGCGTGGAGTCGGAATTGCTGCTGATACCAAGTCATGATTGGGAATTAAGATTAAATATCGGTTATTTACCTAAAGCTAATATGGGTGAATTCAATCAAAATGGTCTTGTGGTGGAAGATAACCGCTTACCTTTTGCTTCAAAGTGGAATGTTAGTGGCGCTATTATTCATGAAATGACAATAATGGACCGAGATCTAATCGCTCAACTTAGCTTCGACTTTCAATCAAATTTTTATTTTGATCAAGAAGAAAATCCTTATATTGAACAAACAAACTTTGTCGTTATTAATGGCCATATTAGTTATGAATTAAACCAAGCATTAACGTTAACGCTATGGGCTAAAAACTTAACCAATACCGAGTATAGTGAACTCAGATTTAACTCTATTGCAGCACTGGGTGCGGTCACTGAATTAAAAGCAGAAGCTCGGCAATTGGGTATCGAAGCGAGCTATAAGTTTTAGTCTACTGACTGTGATAGCAGAAACATTGAAAAGCTGAGTTTAATTCAGTTTTTTTATATTTAAGGTTCGGTGGTCAACCAGATAGTTCGGTCGACTGAGTGTTGATGAAATAGTGTGAGTTCGTCATCGAGTATTAATTTTTCGTGTTTGGTTTTAAGCCTTTTTTCAGGTTTACATTGGCCTAAACGCTTGATATTTTAATCATGCTAGTTGTAGCCATAACAATAATAACAAGAGAGCATGCTAATGAAATGGAAACTACTTTGGCCGGTTTTACTGACCTTACTTATCCCGTTAATTGTTGCTTGGTTTATTTACCCAAGCCATCTACCACCTAAATTCGGTGAATTTCCACCGCAGTTTGTTGCCAATGCGCCAGGTTTTAGTTTGCCTTATTTTTTAGCCATGCTGGCAGGGGTTATCTATATTGGTGGGTTGATTTTAATGCCACAGTACTTTGGTTTTAAAGGTGCACCGGTCGAACCAAGAACAAAGTCGACTAAATCACTACCTTGGTGGTTTTGGTTTGGCGGTATTGTTATGGGCTTTTTTTGGTGGTTAATGTGGACACGGGTTACGGTGTTTGGTGATTTAGTGCATTGGGCTTTTACACCGTTATGGTGGGGCTTTATTTTCTTTTTAGATGGCATTGTTTATCAACGAAACAATGGCGCATCGTTATTCTCCAAAAAACCGCTGACCCTATTGATCAGTGCGGGTATTTCTATTCTAGGTTGGGTTTATTTTGAATATTACGACTACTTTGTTTTAGGTAATTGGTACTATCCGAATGCTGAGCAGATGCCTTGGTCAAAAACCGTATTGACCATAGAGTTTTTAATTACCTACTCCACGGTAACTCCGGTATTGTTTCAATGGTTTAACCTATTGCATACTTTTCCAAAAATGAAAGTGCGATACCAGAATGGTCCTAAAATGGCACTGAATGGTAATTATATGGTATTTATTGGTTCGGTATTGATTGCAGCGATGGTTTACTGGCCCTATGAATTATTCTGGGCGGTATGGATTGGTCCATTTGCTGTGATGACCGGGATTTTAATGCGGGTAAATATTTGGAATCCATTTACTGATATTGCGCAAGGCAACTGGACTGCGGGAGTACTCATTGGTGTTTCATCATTGTTAAATGGCCTGTTTTGGGAAATGTGGAATTATGGTAGTAACGTGAACCAGTTGTTAGCTATTACTAATCCGAATTATTGGATTTATGATATTCCGTACGTTAATGTCATTCATATTTTTTCTGAAATGCCGCTATTGGGTTACTTTGGCTACATTCCTTTTGGGGTTTTGGTTTGGCAGGTGTTTATTTGGAGTGGCAAATTTATCGGTTTTGATACAAATATTTTGATTAAGCCAGAGCCAATTGACATTGTAAATTAGCTACTCAGAGCTAAAAGGTTTGATAAATAAATACTATTTTAAGGATAAGTAATGCACTCAGTTCCAGTACATTTTACTGTAGTTATCAACTTTATTTTAGCTTTTATTCCTTTCGTCTTGGCATTTTATTTATTTAAAGTGAGCCATCATCGTAATGTCTTTTGGTGGTTACTGTTATTAGTGTTTGTCGCATTTTTGCCTAATAGTGCTTACGTGCTTACCGATATTATTCATTTGATTGCCGCGGTGAAATCTCCCAATATTTCAACTGCATATCTACTGCTAGTATTGCTACCATTTTACACCATTTTTTTACTGGTTAATTTTGAGTTTTACGTTATTTCAATTCAATGGGCCGAACAATATTTAAAATATACAAATCAAGGCTTTTTAAGCAAAGCGTTTGTGCCTATTATTCATCTATTAGCCGCTTTAGGCGTATATTTGGGACGTTTTCAACGTTTAGAGAGTAGTGATATTATTCATCAACCTATTCTTGTTTTTCGCGATGTTTTAGTTGATATCAGTGGCGGTAAAACCATGTTAATTATTTTGGCGTTATTTTTGTTGTTTTATTTTTTATATCAATTGGTTGGTCTGATGAATAATATCATCAAGGCAAAAGTACAAGCACACCTGATTAGACAGCCAATGAAGATAATTTAACTGAACGAAAATAAGCTCTACTCGCTTGATATTCAGTGTGCTTAATTTAGTTTATGACATGGCGAATAGGAGGTCTATCTGGCTGTCAATGCCGATATAATGCAGGAAAAGTACTAACACGACGAAAAAATGGAGTACGAATATGGCAATTTCCTCATGGTTTGTTTTAATTGGCGCGCTAATGTTGAGCATGGGCTTTCTTAGCGTCGTGATCAATCGGCTGCCCATTACTTCATCTATGTTTTATCTTGCCGTGGGGATCATGATCGGCCCTACAGGGTTTGCACTTTTTCATTTCAACCCCTTAGAGCAATCTGGATTTTTAGAGCTGTTGACCGAGTGTGCGGTGTTAATTTCGCTATTTTCAGCAGGCGTTAAAATGCCAGTGCCGGTTACTTTTAAACGCTGGCGTAGCCCGATTCAACTAGCGTTTTTTTCAATGCTGATCACTGTTGCGCTAGTTGCCGCCTTTGCATATTATGTATTGCAACTGCCTTTGGGGGCGGGGATATTACTAGGCGCTATCATTGCACCTACAGATCCAGTTTTAGCCACAGATGTGCAGGTTCGCCACCACGGTGACGAAGATCATTTACGTTTTGCCTTAACTTGTGAAGCAGGAATGAATGATGGCACTGCTTTTCCCTTTGTTATGCTAGGTCTGGGTCTTTTAGGGCTGCATGAACTCGGTGAATTTGGCAGCCAATGGTTGCTTATTGACATTATTTGGGCGACTGCTGCCGGTCTCGGTATTGGCGTGTTATTTGGATGTTTACTCGGCTACTTGGTGTGGTATGTACGCAGCAGAGAGCAAAAAATTACTGTTTTACATGATTTTCTTGGACTTGGCTTGATTGCCACTGTTTACGGCGCGAGTTTGTTGGTGGATGCCTGGGGATTTTTAGCTGTGTTTGTTGCAGCTGTAGCCTTGAGACAAACCGAAACTTCGTTGGTTTCCAACAAAGAAAAACCAGTAGAGCCAGCAAAATTACAAGCCGCAGAAATTACCGAAGAGAGTAATGCACCATTTCAACATTTAAGTGAAGGCACATTAATTTTTAATGAGCACTTGGAGCGTTTATCTGAGCTAGTGTTGATTATATTATTGGGCGGGACCTTATTTATTGATTCTTGGAGTTGGCGTGCAGTCGGCTTTGCCACTTTTATTTTTTTGGTGGCACGTCCGTTAAGTGTCTATATCGGTTTGTGGCGTTCAGGCATGCCGATGCCTATTCGGGGGATGAGTGCGTGGTTTGGCGTACGGGGCATTGGCTCACTCTACTATCTTATGTATGCGATTCAACATGGACTGCCGCAAGATCTCGCCTTGGAGTTGATCCACTTGGTATTCATCGCCATTACCCTGTCAATATTTATCCACGGGGTCAGTGTTAAGCCTTTAGTGCGGCGTCACGATAAAGCCGGTTAAAGCAAAGCGCTTTCATTTCAGAATCACTACAATACGTGCCGACATTGGCGCAAGCAAGGTCTAATGCCTAAGACAGAATGAGTTTTAGACATTGCTTTATATCGCGGCGCGTAGTTCAATATTATTACCGGCAATATCTTTTAAATACAGTGAACGTGCCATACCTTGCGCGCCATATCGCTCTTGAAATTCGCCAACTTCAACGCCCTTACTTCTGAGATAGGAGGTTAACTCTGCCTCATCAAAGGGCTCTATTTGCAGGCAGAAATGATCAACATTGTTACCTGTGGGTTGTGGTGCTGGACCACCAGCTTTACCTAACTCACCATTGATTACATCCACAATATCGATAAGTGCAGAGCCTGCCCTGAGCTGGGTTAAGCCGATTTTCTCGGGTAATCTGCGTTCAACAACACAACCTATAACCTGGCAGTAGAAATCAATAAGTGCTTGATAGTGCTCTGTGCGTAATACGATATGATCTATTGCTTTGGGCTTAATCATAAATATATTCCTTGTATAAAAATTGAAACAATTAGCATCACAGCTCCTGGTTAGGACTGATTTTTCGACGACACGCAAAGCAAACATAAGTAAAAGTAACCGTAAATACAAGATCATTTATGCCATAAATGCTATAAAAAATTCCGGCAAAAATGTCGATTGGATAAACTACTTTCTAACCGCCACTTCATCCAGACAATAGCATAAATTAGTTTCTCTAAAGCAAAAACACCTAGTAAAGTCGCGGGAAAATATAAGTACGCTAAAGTTCATTAGAGCAGCGAGAATAAAGCCGTTTTTATTAATTTTTGCTTCATATAGAGCTCTAGTAATTTAATGGCAAGGCATTCAATGAGCTAAGTAATGCTTGGTGTAGGCGCAGCTTTTTGAAGCAGTAACTCTAGGTCATTTACTCATTTTTGAACGAATTATGTTGGCTTGGTATAATCGATTATTAGATTATACCAATTTTACTAAGTTTCTAAGTGGGAACAAACTTAATAAACTTGGTATTATTTTTTAATTTAAATGACTTACCGGTTTTGGCTTAAGGCAGGAAATCATGGCTGAGCTTAGTGGTTGGATAAGTAAGGTGACTTAGTGAATCACGGGTGCCTATTGTGAATCGCTCCCAACATTAGACTAAGGTAATGTTGGGAGCGCTTAATGATAGCTTATAATACTTTCGCGATTGATTGCGCTAAGTAATCAACGTTGCGGTTAGCAATACCCGCAATACTCATACGGCTTGAACCTACCATGTAAATACTGTACTCGTCTTGTAACTGCTGCACTTGTTCAGCCGTTATACCTAAGAACGAGAACATACCTTTTTGACGAGGTATAAAGCTAAAGTCACGAGTAACGCCATTTTCGATAAGTTTATCAACTAATAGCTGACGATTACCGTTAATACGATCACGCATTTCTTTCAGCTCGGCATGCCATTGAGTGCGCAACTCATCAGAATGTAAAATGGTTTCAACTATGGCCGCACCGTGTGCTGGTGGCATTGAGTAGATACAACGAATGACGGTCAGTAATACTGAATTGGCAACATCAACACTGTGTGAATTTTCACCTATGATGGTACAGGCGCCAATACGCTCACGATATAAACCAAAGTTTTTCGAACAAGAGCTACAGACAATCATTTCTTTAACGCTATCGGCCATTAAACGTAAACCGTAAGCGTCGTCATCTAAGCTTTCACCAAAGCCTTGGTAAGCCATATCAACAAGCGGTAAGAAGCCAATGTCTTTAGCAACTTCTGCAACTTGTTGCCATTGCTCTTTAGTTAAATCCATACCACTTGGGTTATGGCAACACGCATGTAGCAATACGGCATCGTCAGCTTTCACTTCTTTTAAAGCGGCCAGCATGCCATCAAAATCAAGGCTCTTGTTTTCGTAATCGTAATAAGGATAAGTTTTAACGGTTAACCCAGCGGCTTGAAATAGGCCGGTATGGTTTGCCCATGTTGGGTTGCTTACCCAAATAGTTGCGCCAGCTTTGCATGAATTAATAAATTCAGCAGCAACACGTAATGCGCCGGTTCCACCTGGCGTAGAAACCGTACGGGCGCGATTTTCAAGCAACACTTTGTGGTGACCGAAAACTAGTTTGCTCATTTCTTCGTTAAAAAGCGGTGAACCCGTAGAGCCAATATAAACTTTGGTATCTTCGGTATCGAGTCGATATTTTTCTGCGGCTTTTACACAATCTAAAACAGCGGTATGGCCTGCTTCATTTTTGTATACACCTACACCTAAGTCGATTTTTTGAGGATTTGAATCTTCACGATATTTAGCCAACAAGCCTAAAATAGGATCGGCAGGCAACGCCGTTAAGCTACCAAACATTTCTGGGTTTACCTTGTACGAAGAGAGGGAGTTAAGCGATTTAACATTGGTGTTGACCTCGCGGTATTAATCCCTGTGATTAAAGGGCAAGCATAACGGCAATAAGGCTAAAATTAAAGCATAAACGTTAAATAAATCGAGAGAAATTGATAGTAAAAAAACCAGTGAATAACTGAGCACTATTTAGATGAAAACTTATCAGTATAATTTAATCAAGGAGCGGGCATCTTTGTGGTTATAATAGTGCCTCAATATATTCTGCTGAAACAGTATGTTGAAGTAGTACAGTTATGACAAGCATCACTATTGGTCGAGCAATACTGACGCCATTAACTTTATGATATTTGGCTTTAAAAGCTTGTTGAAATTGCAGCAATAAAACCAATAATACCGCCAAAGACACCACCCCAAACCACTAACCAGCCTAAGTGTTGGTGAATCATCTTTTGCACAATTTCTTTAACTAACTGTGGCGTTAATTCATTGAGGCGCTTTTCAATGATATCACTGACTTTTTCACGCATACCGGCCATGATGTTAGGTTGTTCTAACTCAGCTCGTAGAATATTATTGAATTCTTCACTTTGGCTAATTTCAATCACCGAAGCGCGCATTTTTTCGATAAAAGGTTCGCGCATCGGTTGGAGTGCTTCAGTGCCGCCAACCATAGCTAACATACCGCCAAAAGAAGACTGTTCAACCACGCTGACTAAGTTGTCAAAAGCTGGCGATAGGTCAACCTTATTAATCACCGGTGCTAGATCAATGCTTGAAGCGGGGTTATCACTACCGGCTAAAAATCGGTCAATATTTTCTTCAGTAAAAAATTGTTCCATCATCAAACTGCGAATAGCAATTTTAAAGTCTTCAAAGCGGGCTGGAATAACGCCTGAGCCATACAAAAATGGTACTCGCTCGAATAACATGTGGATAGCAAGCCAATTAGTTATGGCGCCAGATAAAGCAAATAAACCGATGGTGAAAATAATGTTGTTTGCAAAAATATAGCCACAGACAATAGCAATTAGGGCTAAAAAATTGGTGATAAAACTCTTATTCACAAAAACTCCGCGCTGAGATCAGTAATTAATTTAACTATGGTATCAATTGCTTGCGTTGACGCCAATCATTCATTTATTCGGGTTGTTTTTGTCAAAAAACTAGCCGGCCAATAAATGTTCTGCTTTACTAGCAAACAGTAAATAATGACTGATATCTTTTATTAAAATAACAACAAGAATGAAAAGGAACGTTATGCAAGTTCAAAAATTACTGTTAACTTCATTGGCTGTTTTTGGCAGCTTAAGCTTGACGCTTAGCGCAGAGCTAAGAGCTGAGCAAAATGTTCAAGCACAGATCATGGCCAAAGTGGCAGCAGACAATGCGCTTAAAAATCCAGATGAATGGCGCACGGTCGATATTAATAATATGGTGCTGCTAACCTTACCGCACGGTAAAGTGGTTATTGAGCTCGCGCCACAATTTTCGCCCAAGCATGTAGAACAATTTATCCGTTTAACTAAGGCAAGCCATTACGACGGTAATAAATTTTATCGTGTTATTGATGGTTTTGTCGCCCAAGCAGGCCCTGAGGATGGCAGCCTTGCTGATCGCTCTGTTACAGCATTAGCACTTGAAGGTGAGTGGCCAACAGATAAAGATTGGTCATTTACCTTAGTACAGAAAAATGATTTATTTGCCGAACAGACAGGTTTCAAGGATGGTTTTTCGCTAGGGTATAGTCCAAGCGAAAATCGCGCTTGGCTAACACATTGCCCTGGTGTTGTTGCTATGGCGCGCGGTAATGAGGCTGATTCGGCTTCAAGTCACTTTTATATAACCAATGGCCAAGCACCGCGTTATCTTGATCGTATTATGACTATATTTGGCCGAGTGATCTACGGCATGAATCATGTACAAGCCATTACCCGAACCACGTCTATAGAAGGTGAAACTGCCGTTGGTCGTTCGGCACATACCCCGATAATATCGATGAAAATGATGGCAGATGTGCCGCTAGCGGGACAAATACAGTTAGAAGTGAAAAATACTGAAAGTAAATTATTTGCTAAAAAGTTAACAGAACGTATTGAACGCGATAATGCGTTCTTTTTTAAGCAGCCACCACCGGTGCTAGATGTTTGTCAAACACCGGTAGTGACGCGTATAAAAGCGAGTTAAGCAATGCATGATATCAGCCAAGTAAGGTGCTGCTGTTACTTAGTGCTACCTTGCTTGTATTGCTCTTTTGCTTTACGGCCTTTGCGATAGAGTGCCGGTCGTAATGCGCTGCGTAATGTTGGAAATAGATAAGAGATAGTCGTTAACCAACCACTGGCTCTGGGTAATGATATTTCAACAGCCTCACCACGTGCGCAACTAATGATAGCATCAGCAACTTGTTGGGCACTGCTCATTGGTTGTGAGAATACAATGTCTTCTACTTGTTCTATTTCCGACATAATAAAGCCGGTATCAATAGGACCAGGTGAAACCACGCCAATATAAATTCCTGTGCCTTTTAGCTCATCTGCCAAGGAGTAAGTAAAGGCGCGTAAACCTGCTTTGGTTGCTGCGTAAGTTGCTGCACCTTGTAACGGTGTACGGCCGGCCAGCGAACCCACATTAACGATGGCACCACCACCGGCTTTACGTAAATAAGGCAATATTAATGTTGATAACTGAATGGGGGCCCGTAAATTAACATCAACCATTTTTGCAAGCTCTGCCGCTTGATTTTTTTCGACATCGCCGCGTTGATGAAAGCCAGCATTGTTGACCAAAACATCCACTGAAGTAAATTCACTTGCTGCTTTGATTAGCAAGGCTTCATTCGCTACTGGATCATTAATATCCATGGCAATATTGATGACCGATGTTATTGCTTGTAGTTCTGCGGTTATCTTATCTAAGGCTGCTTGACCGCGGGCGACTAAAACTAAATTTGCCCCTAAGTTGGCAAATGTTCTTGCGGTTGCTGCGCCAACCCCAGCAGATGCACCGGTTATGATAACCGTTTTATTTTTAAAATCATTATTCATACCAAATTTTCTCTAAGTTGCCAGTGTTCATGCATTTGTTGTATGTATTTTGTTACAGAATATTATATAAATTAATGTTGAAAGTGGTGAAAAATTATAATCAATTTCATAAGATAGCAGCATATCAATAAAGGGATCGATAATGAAAATAAAATATTTAGCAGCAGCCATTGTAGCTAGTTTGACACTTTCTGCATGTATAGCCACGCAAACTAATCAAAACTCAACAGCAGAAAATGCCGCAGTAGAGACCAATACTAATAGAGTATTCAGCCAAAACTATGTCTTTAAAGAGCTAGAGAATGGTTTACGCGTACTGATTGTTAAAACTGATTATCCTGATTTAGTTTCCGTTCAAATTCCTGTTTCAGTGGGCTCACGTGATGAAGATGAAGTAGGTCGAACTGGCTTTGCGCATTTTTTTGAACATATGATGTTTAAAGGCTCTGAGCAATTTCCGCAAGATGTTTACGCTGATTTATTTAAAAATGCTGGCGTTGATAACGGCGCTTATACCACCAATGACTACACTAATTATCACTTAGACTTTTCTAAAGATCACTTAGATAAAGTACTCGAAATTCAAGCCGACCATTTCAAAAATTTAACTTATACTGATGCTCAATTTAAAACTGAAGCATTAACAGTAAAAGGTGAATATTTAAAAAATAATGCGAGTCCAATTCGTAAGTTGTTAGCAGCGGTGCGCAAAGAAGCCTTTGATACTCATACCTATAAGCATACCACTATGGGCTTTTTTGAAGATGTAGAAGCTATGCCAGAGCAGATTGCTTACGGTGAGAAATTCTTCAAACAGTTTTATAAGCCAGAATACGTATCTTTAGTTATTGTTGGTGATGTTGAACCCGATGCGACCATGGCAATGGTTGAAAAACACTGGGGTAATTGGCAAAAAGGTGATTTTGTTAACGACATTACTCAAGAGCCTGCACAAACTGCACCACGCTATGTGCATGAAAAGTTTGATGGTTTGCCAGGTCACTGGTTATTAGTGTCTTATAAAGGCGCTGATTGGCAACCAAAAAAGAAAGACCGTGCAGCGTTAGACTTGATTTCTGAACTTTACTTCTCTAATAACTCGGCGTTGTACCAAGAATTAGTGGTTGATAAGCAATTGGCTAGTCAAATGTTTAACTATAACCCTGAAACTAAAGACGCTGGTTTACGCCATGTTTTTGTTAAAGTTAATGAAGAAAAAGATTTAGCAACGGTTCGTGATGCGATTAATCGTACGTATGCGCAAGCGCGCACAGAACTGGTTTCAACAGAGAAATTAGACAATTTAAAGTCTAACTTAAAGTATAGCTTTGTTAATAGCTTAGACTCTTCTGAGTCAATTGCGGCAACACTTGCCAGCTATATGCATTTTGATCGTGATCCAGAAACCATCAACTATTTATATAACAGTTTTGATAATATTTCTGCCGAAGATATTCAGCGTATTGCTAACAAATATTTTATTGATGAAAACCGTACTACGGTAACTTTGTCAGCACTTGATAAAATAGCTGATTTTGAACAAGAAGTTAGTTTGAACACAGCCGTGACTCAATTAAATACTAAGTCAGTGCAACCACGCAAAGCCCAGTTTACGGTATTAGATAAAACCAATGACTCACCTTTAATTGATGTTAACTTTTTATTCTATACTGGCGCAGCAGCAGATCCTGAAGGCAAAAAAGGTACGGCAGCATTAATGGCACGTATGTTAACGCAAGGTGGTTCACAAACTCGTAGTTACCAAGATATTCAAAAAGATTTATACCCTTTAGCAGGCCAGTTTTCATCTCAACTTGATAAAGAGATGATATCGTTTACCGGTCGTGTTCATAAAGATAATGCAACACAGTGGTATCAGTTGATCAGTGATCAATTACTGCATCCAGGCTGGCGTGAAGATGACTTTAAACGTCTGAAAAAAGAACTGATTGACGGTATACAGTCTGGTCTTAAGTCATCTAATGATGAAGAGCTAGGTAAAGAGGTGCTATATAGCAAAATTTATCAAGGCCATGCTTATGAAAACTTCAACAGTGGCGATTTATCTGACTTAGCAGCGATCACCATCGAAGATGTTAAAGCTTTTTATGCTGCACAATTAACGCAAGCAAAACTACATCTGGGCATGACAGGCGCCATGCCAAGTGATTTAAAAGCACAATTAATGACCGACTTGACGGCTTTACCAGTGGGTGATGAAAAACGTTTAAACATTGCTAAAGCACCGGTATTAAAAGGCCATCATGCCACTATTGTAGAAAAAAATGCCCAATCAACAGCGGTTTCTTTTGGTTTTCCAATCGATACTATCCGTAATGACAAAGACTGGGCTGCACTTTGGTTGGTTCGTTCATATTTCGGTGAGCACAGAAGCTCAAACAGCTATTTGTATCAACAAATACGTCAAGCACGTGGTATGAACTACGGTGATTATTCATATATTGAATACTTCCCGCGCGGTATGTTTCAAACTAAGCCTGACGCCAACTTAGGTCGCTCTAGCCAAATATTCCAAGTATGGTTACGTCCATTACGTTCAAATAATGATGCCCACTTTGCAACACGTGCTGCCTTATATGAACTCGACAAGCTAATTGAAAATGGTATGAGTGAGAAAGACTTTCAAGCCACACGTAATTACTTAACAAACTATGCACCACAACTCGTTGCTAGCCAAGATCAACAACTAGGCTATGCACTTGATAGTGAATTTTATCAAACAGAAGAGTTTGTGAAATATGTTCGTGAACAATTTGCCAAGTTATCGTTAGCAGATGTTAATCGTGTCATTAAAGAAAACTTACAAACTGATGATATTCAATATGTATTTATTTCTGGTGATGGTGAAGACATGAAAAAACGTTTGTTGTCTGAGCAAGTCTCGCCGCTTAAATACAACTCAGAAAAACCAGCCGAGTTATTAGCTAGCGATAAAATTATTGAAAGCTATCAGCTGGCACTACCGGAAAAAAATGTTGAAGTAATCGCTGTTGATGCGGTATTTAAATAATTAACGCCATTATTGCTTAACTATTTTCCTCGTCACTTTCACCTTGATGTGATCGTAATTGAGTATATTTGCACAGATTAAAAACACCACGCTAGTTGTGGTGTTTTTTTATATCTACCGTGCGAGCAGAACGCCATTATTTGCGATATCAGCAGGTATAAAGCATTACTTTATCTTCAAGGTAGATTACAGTACAAATTATGAAAACAAAATTAATTACTCGTGCAGGTTACCTTTTACTGCAAAATGAGCTCAATAAACTTTGGCGTGAAGAGCGTCCAGAAACCACTCGTAAGGTGTCATGGGCGGCAAGCTTAGGGGACCGAAGTGAAAATGCTGATTACCAATATAATAAAAAACGTTTACGTGAAATAGATCGCCGTGTGCGTTACCTGCGTAAAATCCTCGAGGAGCTGAAAATTGTTGATTATGGCCCTCAGCAAGAAGGCAAAGTATTTTTTGGTGCTTGGGTTAGTTTAGAAAATGACGACAATGAAACACTAACATTCCGTATTGTTGGACCGGAGGAAATCTACGGTCGCAATGACTACTCGTCAATTGACTCACCTATTTCGCGCGCGTGTTTGAAAAAAGAGCTTGATGACGAAGTCGTGGTGAAAACACCGACCGGTGAAAAAATTTGGTACGTTAGCAGCATTAGGTATGAGCAATAGCACACATGATGCTGAGATAATACAGAAGCAGGTTTCAGACTAATTATAGTGCAACTAACATTTTCATTAATCCTGCTAATTCAGACTTTGACGACTTATCGGATTGGCTAACTAAGCCCTTAGCTACACCTGCACTAAAGGCTGCAACTAGGCCTTTTTTTGATACTAACAAGCGTTTGATGTCAGATTTAGTTTGTAAAGTGCAATGTCTATCGAGTGCAGATGCCGATAAGTGTAATTGCTTGGCTTTTGCGACTTGTTTTAGTTGGTGTGCAAGTAAAAATTTCATCTCAGTTACCTTTAAAATCGCTTAGTTATTTTGATTAAATGCAGAGAGAGCCGCTGGTACGCCAACTAATCTCCAAATTTGTTTTAACTGCTTAAACAGCCATAAGCCAAGTAATATGTTCACGGTGATTAAGCTAGTAAGGGCAATAGCAATAGACTGGGTTAACTGCATGACAATTAAACCAGCGCCAAAATTCAATAGTATCCATACAGCAGTGGTTATAAGGGTTAATCCTAAGGCAATAGCAAGAGCTAACAAAATAGCGCTGAAACTCAATTTAACTTCAGCTGCAATTAAATTTTTCGATGTGATTAACTTAGCTATTTTACTTTCCCATAACGCCTCAATACCCTCATAAGTCTGCTTGAATGAAGGACTCGCTAAACTTTGCGGCTCAGCAGAGTTTTCTGCCGAGCTTGGTTTTTTATTCTGGCTTGAAACATCCATAGCTATTGCCTTATACTATTTTCGTTTTAAGAATGCTGACACTAGCATGCCAACAGAAAAAGCTATACCGGCAGTTACCACTGGATTTTCGGTTGCGTATTTCTTGACTGTCGAGGTATTCCATTTCGCTTCAAGCTCATTTTGTTTGGCTGCCAGGGTTTCTGAGCTGCTTTGCGCTGTTTCACGAATTGTCTCTTCCGCCGTACCAACTTTCTCCGCTAATGTATCCACTGAGCCATGCAAGGTGTCTTTTAGCTTATCAGCTACCGGATGTTCAGCAGTTAAATTTTTCTTTAATGTATCTTTACTTGCTTGCTTTGACGGTGACATATTAAGTTTCCTTTTCAGTGATTAAAATCTGCAATATTCATTGCACTCACTATGTAATAGCAACTATTGCGCCAGGGTTTTTAATTTATTTTAACTATTTAATATCAAGTGCTTATGTTTTTTTTTGCTTTTGGGGTTCATCTGTGTTTTGCAAGTTTTACAGGGGCGTTGAAATTTTTTCAAAAATCAAGCGGGGGTATTAATAATAATGACCACCTTAATATAATTTCAGTTTGACGTGATGAAATTTAACCTTAAGCATGAGTATCTAGGCTGAAAGAAACTACGGTATTACTTAAGGCCTGATGTAGTGAGCTGATAGTGATTGTTGGGCTGGTTAATAGCGCTAAGTGTCGTGTTACTTTGCTGATATCAGCAGTAATAACGGTCTGATTGTGTATAGCAGTTGTAGACCTTATTAGTTATTTGACTTATTTACCCAAGTTCTTGTCAGTATTTTTTTAACATATTTATTTTCATAGAACGGTAATTAATAACAAAGTTGGTTACGTCCGTATGTTTTAGCTTGATATAACTTAACGTCAGCTTGTTCAATAAAATCTTTAATGTTGAAATTTTTATTATTTTCGAAAACGGGTGAATGACTTGCTACACCAGCACTGATGGTAACGTTGTGATGTTTAGCTTGTTTGGCATGGACAATATTGAGTTCATTAACCGACGTTATTAAGTCTCTGGCGATTTTTTTAGCGCCTGCTAAGTCAGTAAAGGGTAGTAAAACTGCAAACTCCTCACCACCATATCTAGCGCACAGATCTTGCGTACGTTTTTGAGTTGTGGCTAAACATTGCGCGATTAATGTTAAGCACTCATCACCTTGCACATGGCCAAATTCATCGTTATAAAGTTTAAAGTTATCGATATCGATCATAATGAGTGATATTTCACCTTTGCCTCTTATTGCCGCTTGCCATTCGAGTTCTAGTTGATTGTCAAACCACCATCGATTAGCGATACCTGTTAAAGCGTCAGTTTTTGATATTTGCTCAAGATCTTTATTATGTTTGACCAATTTCATGTGGTTTTTAACGCGACTGAACAATATTTTCGGTAAAGTGTCTGAGGCGATATAATCAATGGCCCCTAAAGATAGAGCTTGTGCTTCTTCTCGCTGACTATAGTGCTGACTAACAAATATCATTTGAATATGCTCGGTTGATTTATGTTGCTTAATAAACTTACATATATCTAAGCTGGTCACGCCAGATAACTCTGCCGATGACAACACCACATCTACTTTTCCGCTCAAAATTGCTTTTAACGCAGTTAAGCCATCATCTGCTGTCTGTATTTGAAAATGTTCAGCAAAAATATTTTGCCAATGACTGAGCTGCTGGGTAAATTCATGCACCAGTAAGAGCGTTAATTTGGTTTTAATTTTCGCTATTGATTGATGATTTTTTTGAATGCTTGCTAGCCGGGTTACGTTATCTTGAGCGAGGTTTTTTGAAGTCATGTCATCCTGCCAAATTATTCATTAAGAGCAAAAATAGACCAATATTCAAATAGTTTTCACCTGAACTTGGGACAATAAATATCTTCAACCATTAATCTGATGGTGACCATCAATACATGGCTGAATGTAATAATCTAAGCTCAACTATCGCAACATTTCACGATAGCTCAATGTCTATTCTGAGTTCAGGTTATTCAATATGTGTTTGTTAATTTAAAGCACACCTTAGGTGTGCTTTAAATTTATTTATTGAAATAAATTTAGTGAGTAGTCACTGTTAAGTTGTCCACAACAGATTTTACATCGGTGGTGTTTTTTGCAATAGCAATGGCTAGCTCTTTAGCGGCATCTGAGTCTGCATGGCCTAATAGTGTCACGACACCTTCTTTTACTTCCACTTCAATTGCCGTACCACTAATTTCTGATTCAAATAAAAGCTTGGTCTTAACAACCGTTGCTATTTTCGAATCCATTAGAGCCGTTAGCATTTTGCTATCTTTATTTGCTTTATTATTCAGAACGGTAAGACGGTTATCTACCGAATCCACACCTTCTAAACTCGCAACTAGCTCTTCAGCTAACGCTTTATCAACGTCACTTTCAACTTTACCGGTGAGAATAACTACGCCATTTTGAACATCGGTATTTATATCAAAAGAATTTAAATTTGTGTTAAAGAGTAGTGTGCTTTCAGCTTTACCGTCTAACCAGGCATCTTTTGATCTATCTTGCCATGTATTTTCAGCGTAAGCCGAAGATGAAGCTACTGATAATAGTGATAACGCAACAATTGAACGAATTGAGTTTTTCATCTTACTCTCCTTTTAATTAAGTTAACCTATGAATGCGATTAGCATGCCAAACCAATAAGTCATTAATTATTAGGATAATAATTTTGTTTTGTTATTTTCGCTGGCATTGTTATTAGTGATACTTACAGGCAACCGTGTAAAAATTTCATAGCAATGTAAAGTAGCGGGACTGCCGGCTAATTGGGTAGTATGGCTTAGTGGTTTTTATTGATTGGCCGCTTTTTATTACCCGTTGCTAGGAGGGAAGTTTGCATTTAAAAAATTATTAAATGCAGAAATAAAGGTTGCTGGCAATTAGTAATACACATTATGTATGCTTTTTACCGAACAACCTTACATTTACCTCAATAGACTTAATATGCTTATAAGAAGCGATTAACTTTGATGTCATTGATTCGTTAAATTATTTTATACGTTAGCTTTTTGGCAAGCTTGGATAGGGAATATATTCTTTATCGTCGCCCGGTACGCTAGGGAACTCACGCGCTATCCATTGCTGTTTGGCACTATCAATTCGGGCTTGTTTGCTGGAAACAAAATTCCAATCGATATATCGATGACCAACATTGCTGCCGCCAATTAAGGCGATTTGGCTAGCTGTTTTCGCCTTAATGACAATGCCTTCTGCAGCAGATAGCACCACCATGGTATGATTTTTTACTAAGGCATCTTTTAATGCAATTTCACCGCTGACGACATATAAAGCTCTTTCATCTGCTGTCGGTAAGGTTAAGGATTGCCCAGCGTTAAGTTTAGCTTCGATGTATAAGGTTGAGCTGAAGGTTTTAGTTGGTGAAGTTACACCATAAGCTGTACCGATCATCACGCTAACAGCAACACCATCAATACTTAATTTTGGCAGTATTGCTGCCGGGTAATGATAAAATGCCGGCTCAGTTTCTTCGTGGGCCTCGGGAAGCGCTAGCCATAACTGCAATCCATGCACTGAATGCACGCTATTGCGTACCTCATCTGGTTCACGTTCAGAGTGCACCATGCCCGAGCCGGTCACCATTAAATTTAAATCACCAGGTTTGATCGCTTGAACGCTGCCGATAGAATCGCGGTGCAGAATTTCACCAGCAAATAAATAGGTGACGGTTGAGATATTAATATGAGGGTGGGGGCGAACATTAACACCTTCGCCCGCGGGAAAACTGGCTGGCCCCATATGGTCAAAGAAAATCCAAGGCCCTACCGACTTTAATGCTTGATTTGGTAAAGCTCTACGGACAGTAAAGCCACCGAGATCTTTATCTTTAGGATAAACTAACTGATCTATGGCCCCGCAGCCAGCCTCAATATCACATAAAGCTTCAACGTTTTGGCTTTCATTGCTCATTGTGCTCTCCTATTAAGAGTTTATTTTATCGCTCCAAGTGACTAATGCAGACACTAGTTGCTGCAAGAACTCACCGGTCATGTTGTCCGTTAGTTGACCATTGTTATCAAATTTTTCATGGGCACTAGCAATCATGACTTCTGGTTTATTAATAAAGTGCACATCAAGATAAATCATAATTTGCCGCAAATGATAATGTGCTCTTGCACCACCTAAAAAACTCATGCTAGCGGTAATTATTGCTGCCGGCTTACCTTCAAATGGCTGGGGTTGCTGGCGCGATAACCAGTCGATCGTATTTTTTAGTACACCTGATATCGAATAATTGTATTCTGGCGTGGCAAAAATTATCGCGTCAGCGGCATGAATTTTTTTCGCTAACGTTAATACTGCTTCTGGCGTACCGCTATCTGCTAATTCTTGGTCATAAAGTGGAATTTTGCTAATCTCTAATAGCTCAATTTCACAATTTTCTGGGGCAAATGTCATGGCAGCCTTGATTGCTGCCGTATTATAGGATGCTTTTCTTAAACTACCGGAAATTGCAACTATTTTTGTTACCTTAGTCATTGAATATCTTCCTCTTGGTTGTTGTTGGATCACTACACGTAAACGCTGTCGTGATCCTAATTAAGTTGTGCGGTTATCTTGACTGTATTGTCGTGTAGCGGGTGAGCAAATTTCGGTAGTCAGCAATATGATTTGAAAACAAGGCGCCTAAGCCTTCTTCCAGTGCAGAAAACACCCTACACTTCGGTGACACACCCGCAATAATTAATTGTTTTTCCCCTGTTGCTTTAATGGCTTTAACAAAGTCCTCGTTGTCCCAAGCATTAATTTGTCCGAGACGTGCGATATAAGGTGGGTCAGGAAACATTGCTTTTAGTAGGCCGATCTTCAAAGCCAGTGGTTAAAATGATTGATAGCTGAAAATATTTTGCCATGTCGGTCAATGCTAAGACATTATTTTTACATTTATCAGGGTCAATATCCCGCACTAAAGAAAGTAACCCTGTTTAGTGGTCTACTAATAATACCGCCGCATCATCTTTATTTAATCTCAGGTAAGGTTTAGTCATTTTATTTCTGCTTATAAATAGTAGCCCAATATTGTTAACTAAGTGATCAGCTGTTTAATACCATTGGTATAACAATGGTATTAGCAGCGAGCAATCGTCGTATTGATTTAGTGGCGGAAGGAGTTGATGTCGCCATTAGAGTGCGACCAGCGCCTATGGAAGACAGTGAGCTTATTTTAAAAGTTTTATCTGAGCGCAGCCTGATTGTAATGGCTAGCCCTGCTTTGGTAGAAAAATATGGCGTCGTAAATCATCTAAGTGAACTAACTGTCTGGCCAAGTTTAGGTTTAGGGGCACCCAACATCATTATCACTGGCAATTACCATCGTTATTAGTGCCAGAAGAGCTAGTGGCAGGTTTACTCATGCATATCTTGCCTGATTGACAGCCCAACAAAGATATTATTCACTTGGTATATCCTTCTAGAAGGGGGTTACTGCCCTCTGTTCGTGCTTTGGTAGATTATCTAGCTGATTACTATAAATTATTTGATGAGCCATAGTGTTGGTAATGAAAAATGTGCTGAAATGTATTTGTTATTTTAGGTAAGTACTGAAGCTGAAATCGGGATAAGCTAAGGGTGTCAATGCTACAACTTTTATGTGTATCTGCGTTGCCTGCATGGAATCAAAAAAAAGCCAGTAATTTCATTGTGCTGGCTTTTTTATCAGTGCTTGAATAAGATTACTGCGCCATTTTTACGCGAATTTTATTATTAGCTACTTTTGTTTCATGTAGCTTAGTTAAGGCTAATTTTGCTTCTTTTTCATCTGGCATTTCGATAAAGGCAAAACCTTTTGATTTACCTGTTTCTTGGTCTAATACCAAATTACATTCAGTAACAGAGCCATGAGCAGAAAATAAAATGCGCAGCTCTTGTTCTGTGGTTGAGCGAGAAAGATTACGGGCTAAAAGTTTCATCATAAACCTTAGGTAGGTGATTGCTTAAGTGAATTGTCTCATAGTTTGGCGATAGACCAAGTTATTTTGTCTATTTAGGAAAAATAACTTGGCTAATATTTATCTATTGTTAGGAAGTCAGACGAACTTTTTATAAAATTAGTTGCTGCAAGGATATATTGTCAGTTCGATCGTTGATTTGTGCTAACAGCAATTCTGCCGTTGCGATGGCATCATTGAGGGCATTATGAGCATAGTGGTTGGGTAACTGATATGTTGCCCGCAAAGCTGAAAGCCTTAGTTGTGAAGGGTCGTAAGCAACGTCTCTTTTATCCAACCTTTTTTTAGCCACTACCAACGTATCAATAATCGGTAGTGGTGGTGCCATACCATAAAGCTCTAAGCAAGCTTGGCGTAAAAATTGGCGCTCAATACGCGCAAAATGCACTAGCATGACTTTACCGGCAAGGCGTTTAAGCAACTGTTCTACGACTTCGGCTAAGGGTTGGCCTTGGTCTTTTTGATCATCAGTAATTTGATGAATCGTCACATTATCAGCTTTTAACCGACCTTTAGTGTTAATAATTTGATGGTAACTACTGCCTAGCTTTATTTGTTTGTGGCTTAAGTCTACGCAACCCACGCTGAGTAGCTTGTCTTGTACAGCGTCTAAACCTGTGGTTTCAAAGTCTACCGCTAAAATAGGGATTTGATCAAAAGGCGTATAAAGCGCAGGAAAAGGAGTGCTAAGAAAATCACGCAAGGGTCCTTTAGGGGCTTTTTTTAACATGCGTTTTCTTTGTGCTTCATAGCCGAGTAACCAGCGAGTCAGGGGATGATGATTAAACATAATAAGGGCTTATCGCTAATAGGTTGATTGACGGCTGTCTTGCATAGTTTTGATCACTTTAAAGGCATCTTTTAAATGTTCACGTTCGAGTTTTGAAATTTCCTTTGGTGACAAGTAGTTATTAGGTTGTTGTCCTTGTTGTAATTTATTGGCTTGGTGCATCATACGTAGCATGCTTAAAAACTCATAGGCATCAATTAAGTTGGCCGCAGAAGCTTTGGTTAATGAAGGTGTTCCTGCTGCTTGTTGTAGGCGTTCTATCGTATTGACCGAAGAAATGCCCTCAGATAAGGCATAAATACGCGCAAGATCAACGATAGGCGCAATACCATTGTGTTTTAAATCTAACGTGGCTTTATTTTCGCCATCTTGAATTAAGACAAAGTCACGGAAAAAGCCTAACGGTGGCCTTAAGTTTAAAGCATTACGTGATAAATGTGCGATAAAAAGTGTGCTGCGTTGCGTGGTTTTTAACATCTTTGTTTGTACTTGCTCGAGTAAACTGCTATCGCCGTAAACGGTGGCTAAATCGAAAAATATACTGCAATGCATTAATGCTTTTGGCTCTGGAGTGTTAATCCACTTGGCAAAATATTGCGTCCATACGTCTTGTGTTTGACACCATTTTGGATTGGTAGCCATGACATCACCCGGACAGTAAATAAAACCACAAGCTGCTAAACCATCAGAGACAAAGGTCGCGAGATCTTTAAACCAGTAGTTGTGTTGCGGTTGCATATCGTTTGAGATAATCAAGGCATTGTCTTGATCTGAATGGGCAAATTGTTCTTGCCGAGCTTGCGAGCCTGCGGCTAACCAGGCGTAAGGTACGGGGGGCGGGCCTAATAACTTTTCGGCCATTTCAATTAAGCGAATGGTGAAGGCCATGGTAATGGCACTGATGCTTTTACCAACATGATCAGCAGTCGTGCCCAACTTTGCCATGCGAATTTGTAATTTCGGTATCATATGGCTGATATCAGTTAATTCACTGACTGATTTTGCTTTATGAATGACACTGATGATATTGACGGCATTTTGCCCTTCGTTATTCATTAAGTCAGTGACTGTTACCATGCCCTTAAGTTGATTATTTACCGTAACGGGCAAATGATGAATATGTTTTTGAGTCATCATCATCAAAGCGTCATAGGCGGTATTTTTAAGGTCGATGGTGGCCATGTTGTCAGTCATGATGGCACTGACGGGCTGATCAATAGCTAAGCCTTGTGCGACGCAACGACGCCGAATGTCTTTATCGGTCACTATACCTAAAGGTTGCTCATTATCTGTGATAACTAAGCAGGATAAGCCTTTTTCGGTCATCAAAATAGCGGCTTGTTGAATACTGGCATCTGAGGCGATAGTAACGACAGGGCTGTGATAAAAATTTGCAATTGAGCTATTGAGTAATGATGCATTTAAGATTGCATCTTCATTAACTTGCAGCATTTTTTTATTGAGCCGTTGCTCTGACGTTTGTTGAAAAAATGCCATTACATCTGAAAATTCACCAGCTAACTGATAGAAACTATTGTAGTTAATGCTATATAACAAAGTGTCTTCGTCAGTGGTAACTTTGATATTGTCATTATTGTTGAAGCAGAATACGGTACAGATTTCTCCTTCGCCATACCTGGCCAATAATTCATCATCCGCGGTCACAGAACTTAATGCGCCTTTGCGTAAGATGTAGAGATTTTCATCGCTAACATCTTTGGGAGGAAGTGATTCTCCTCGGCGCACGTAGCAAATACTGATTTCTTTAACGACCTGCTCAAGAATATTACTCGGTAATAAATCCATTGGCGGAATCGCTTGTATAAATTCGCTGATTTCGGTTAATGCTGAGTCCATAGCGATATCTCGAGTAAATAGTGTCACTGTATTTAGGGGAATTACGACGCTTAAGTCAACTGTTTCAACGGTGTCCTAGACTAAAGTTTAATAGGAGCGCTGAAAAAAGGTTGCTAGTGTGTACCTTAGAGTAGGTTAAGTGTTGATTTATCCTTGTAGAGGATTGAATGAATAGTCAACCTCTCTTTAAACAACAGGTTAAAGCGTATAAAAATCATAAAACGCTGTGCCTATTAAGCTAAATAGACTTAATAGGAATAATTGCTAGGAGAGAATGATGGAAGGTAATGCAACATATTGGTCAGAGAATCTGCGCCTAATATTTATATGTCTTGCTATCTGGTTCGTAGTTTCATTTGGTTTTGGTTTGCTTCTTGTCGAGCCATTAAATGAAATACGTCTAGGTGGATACAAACTAGGTTTCTGGTTTGCACAACAAGGTTCAATTTACACCTTTGTCGGTTTAGTTTTTTGGTATACCAAAAAAATGAACGACCTTGATAAAAAATATAATGTGGGGGAATCATAATGGATGAGTTAAAACTCTATACATACATTGCTGTATTCGGTTCTTTCGCCGTTTATTTTGGTATTGCTTGGTGGGCTCGAGCGGGTTCAACTAGCGACTTCTATGTTGCTGGTGGTGGTGTTACGCCAATGCAAAATGGTATGGCGATTGGCGCCGATTGGATGAGTGCAGCGTCATTTATCTCAATGGCCGGTATGATCTCATTCTTAGGTTACGGCGGCTCTGTATTCTTGATGGGTTGGACCGGTGGCTATGTTTTACTTGCCATGTTGCTGGCGCCTTACATGCGTAAGCACGGTAAATTTACCGTTCCTGAATTTATTTTTGACCGTTACTATTCAAAAACTGCGCGTATAGTTGCCGTGGTTTGTTTAATCATAGCGTCATTAACTTATATTATCGGTCAAATGAAAGGTGTGGGTGTTGCTTTCTCTCGCTTCCTCGAAGTTGATTACGATTTAGGCCTTTACATCGGCATGTTCGTGGTTTGGGTTTATGCGGTACTCGGTGGTATGAAAGGTATTACTTATACGCAAATCGCCCAGTATTGTGTCTTAATTTTTGCATACACTATTCCTGCGGTATTTATCTCGTTACAGTTAACGGGTAATCCAATTCCACAATTAGGTTTAGGTTCTACTTTAGCGGATGGTAGCGGTGTTTACTTACTTGATAAGTTAGACATGGTAGTAACCGATCTTGGTTTTAAAGAGTACACCACGGATAACATGGGCGGCACAGTAAATATGTTCGCTTATACCTTGTCATTGATGATTGGTACCGCTGGTTTACCTCACGTTATCATGCGTTTCTTCACGGTTCCTTCAGTGAAAGCCGCACGTCAATCAGCAGGTTATGCATTAGTGTTTATCGCATTATTGTACACTGTTGCTCCAGCAGTTGGTGCCATGGCGCGTTTAAACTTAATGAATACTATTGAGCCAGTAGCGGGTCAAAATATGGATTATGCTGAGCGCCCTCAATGGTTTAAAGACTGGGAACATACAGGTTTATTACAATTTGAAGATAAAAACGGTGACGGCAAAATACAATATAATGCTGATAAAGCAACCAATGAAATGGTGAAAGTTGACCGTGACATTATGGTATTGGCTAACCCTGCAATTGCAAATCTACCAAACTGGGTTATTGCTTTAGTCGCAGCTGGTGGCTTAGCTGCTGCGTTGTCTACGGCCGCTGGTTTACTATTGGCGATTTCATCCTCTATTTCTCATGATTTAATGAAAGGGATACTAACACCTGATTTGACTGAGAAAAATGAGTTACTAGCGGGGCGTATTGTCATGACAATATCAGTGCTAGTGGCTGGTTGGCTTGGTTTAAATCCGCCTGGTTTTGCCGCAGGAACGGTGGCACTAGCCTTTGGTTTAGCAGCATCGTCAATATTCCCAGCATTAATGATGGGTATATTCGCTAAGAAAATGAGTGGCACTGCAGCAATATGGGGTATGTGTTCAGGTATCGGTGTTACTATGCTTTATGTGTTCCAACATAAAGGTATTATGTTTATCCCTGGTACGTCATTCCTTGGTGATATGGGTCCTAACTGGTTCTTTGGTATTTCACCTAATGCTTTTGGCTCAGTAGGCGCAGTCGTTAACTTTGTCGTAGCATTTACGGTATTGAGATTTACCGGTCCAGCACCTGCTCATATTCAACAGCTGGTTGAAAACTTCCGTACACCGCATGGTGGTGTATCGGCAGCACATGATCACTAGAGTACGGTAACGGTATTGAATACCACAGGAATAAAGGCTCCACTTGTGGAGCCTTTAATTTTTTCATTAACTCGCTTTGAAAAACAAATAGGCATTGTCGTGATAACCACTGCAATATGCAGTATTGAAGAATAATTTTTACATTTGGATACTAAAGAAAATAAGGATGATTATGAACCGTCATACAAAAGTAGCTTTAATGGTGGCACCGTTTCTTATCTTGGGTGGCTACATAGCGTCAGATTTTTATCTTGAAAAGCAAGCAGAGCAAACCCGGGTGTTTAAACTGGTACCCTTTGGTCATTGTGATGTGATCAATCAAAAATGTATTCTTAAATCAGGTAAATTTGAGGTTAATATATATGACAAGGCTGGGACAACTACGGTAAATTCAACTTTTCCACTTGATAGTGCTACGTTGTTTTTAGTTGATAGAAGCAATCAGGCGAGTGCATATCCGTTGGGTATGATTGATAATCCGTATTATTGGCAAAGTTCGACACCGTTACGTGAGCAGATTAGTGTGCAAGGCGAAAAATATAAATTACGTGTTATTGCCAATATTAAAGGTGGGCAATATATTGCTGAGTTTTATACTCAAACCGTTAAGTAGTGCTGTAATCTTTTAAACTGAATGCAGCTTAATATCTATAGGCATTCAATACCTTGAAGACAATGCATGACTTGTGGCGATAAATCCATATAATCTAATTATTAATATCAGTTTTAGAGAAGTTTTATGTTCCCAAATTGGCAATTAGCAGGCTTAAGTTTTGCTTATATAGGCCTATTGTTTTTTATTGCCTATATGGGAGATAAATATCGTCATAAATTAGTGCGAAAAAGCCAAGCGATTATTTATGCATTAACTTTAGGTGTCTATTGTACTTCTTGGAGTTTTTTAGGTACTACTGGGCAAGCATCAAGCAATTTTATTTCTCACCTGCCGATATATCTAGGGCCAATCATACTTTTTACTTTTGCTTGGCCTTTTATTCAGCGCATTATTCGTGTCAGTTTAAAGCTAAACCTCACTTCTATTGCCGATTTACTTGCAGCCCGATTTGGTAAATCACATAAGCTCGCTATTTTAGTCACCATAGTCGCATTAGTTGGCACTATGCCTTATATCGGCTTGCAATTAAAAGCCATTGTTTATTCTTTTCAGCAACTCCAAGCAGAACAAAGCTTAGCCAATTGGCATTTTGGTTTGGTTGTTAGTTTAATTTTAGCTGGTTTTACCATTGTTTTTGGGGTGCGTAATATTGATGTCACGGAACGTCATCCTGGGGTTATGCTCGCAATTGCCTTTGAGTCTTTAGTGAAATTATTTGCCTTTCTTGCGGTTGGTATTTTTGTTACTTATGTTTTATTTGACTCACCGATGGAAATTTGGCGACGTTCATCAGCTAATATCGAGCTCAACCAACAGCTTAACTTTCCTAATATTATGTCAATGTTTGCCATGTTAGTGATCGCCATGGCGGCTTTTTTATCTTTACCTCGGCAATTTCAAGTGATGGTGGTAGAGCTTAAAGATGAAAGAGATACTTGGCTTAGCCGGCGTATTTTTCCACTTTATTTATTAGTCTTTGCCATATTTGCCGTGCCTTTGGGCTTAGCAGGGCATTTATTGCTCGGCGACACTGTGCCATCAGATGCTTATGTTTTATTTTTACCTTGGTATCAGCAACAACCTTGGCTGACCTTATTAACATTCTTGGGCGCTATATCGGCGGCCAGTTCTATGGTGATTATTTCTTCTATCGCCTTAAGTACCATGCTCAGTAATGAGATTGTCTTTCCTTGGCTATATCGTGCCAATAAGCATAGCCACAGTCACAGTGATTACGATAATTTTCGTTTACGACTATTAACCATTCGCAAGGTGTTGGTGCTATTTGTTATTTTATTAGGTTATGGCGTATTTTTAATGGCATCGCCTGATACCTTAAGCTCGTTAGGCGAAATAGCTTTTGGTGCTTTCGCCCAATTAACTCCGGCCTTAGTTGCCGCTTTTTATTGGCGTAGAGCAACATTAACCGCGGTTTATGGCGGTATTTTAATTGGTTTTGGTGCTTGGTTGTTTCTCAATTTTATCCCACAATTTGGTGTCTACCCTAATCCTTTTGAAGGTAGTTTGCTTTCTGCAAGTTCAATGGCAAGTTTGCTGTCTTTATCGGTTAATGTTATCTCGATGTGGTTACTCTCTCACGTTAGTCGTCAGAGCGTACAAGAGCGCATGCAAGCTTCTTTATTTATGGAGTATCAAGCACCTAAAGCGCTACAGTTACAGCGCAATAAACAAATTAATGTCCAAGAGCTTGAGCTATTGGTATCGCGCTTCGTTGGTGAAAAAAAGTCGGCCATTAGTTTTGCGCAGTTTCAGCGCTTAACGGTTAAAGCTCAAATGAGTAATGTCGCTTATAACCAAAAATTACTACAACACACAGAAAATACCTTAGCAAGTGTTATGGGCGCGTCATCTGCTCGCTTGGTGTTATCTTCGGCCCTAGAAGGGCGTGATATTGCATTAGATGAAATTGCCGTGTTAGTTGAAGAGGCATCAAGTCAGCGTCAGCAATATAGTCAGGATTTATTACAAAGTGCGATAGAAAATGCCAGTGAAGGTATTTCGATTGTTGACAGTGAGTTAAACCTGGTTGCTTGGAATAAAAAATATGTTGATTTATTTGACTACCCTGCTGAGCTTATTTATCAAGGTAGCCCAGTGAGTGATTTAATTCGTTATAACGTTAAACGTGGCTTGTGTGGTGTTGGTAAGGTTGATCAACAAGTCAATAAGCGATTGACACATTTACGTAATGGCAGCCCGCATAGCTCTGAGCGAGAGCATAGTGATGGCCGAGTAATACGTATCGAAGGCAACCCCTTACCTGGCGGTGGTTTTGTTATGCTATTTTCTGATATTACTGCTTATCGTCAAGCCGAAAGAGGTTTGATCGAAGCCAATGTCGATTTGGAAACTCGCGTACTAGAGCGCACCAGAAAACTAGAACAAACCAATGATGCTTTGGCATTAGCGCGCGAAAAGGCTGAACAAGCTCACGTGAAGAAAAGTTTATATTTGAAAGCCTGTAGCCATGATCTTATGCAACCTTTAGAAGCGGCACGTTTGTTTACCTCGGCTTTAGCTAGCCAAGGTAACTTGACTGCTACACAACAACGACAAGTTGATAATATTGATCATTCCTTAAAAGTGGCCAATGATTTGGTTGCGGATTTAGCTGAAATAGCCCGTATTGAAAGTGGTAATATCAAGCCGAATATTACTACTTTTTCAGTTAAATCGTTATTTAATGATCTGGCAAAAGAGTTTTCTGCGAGTGCGGTAGAGCTTAAAGTTGAATTTTGTGTGCATAGTAACTCTTTGTGGTTGCGCTCTGATCGGAGCTTATTGCGTCGGATATTACAAAATTTAATCGGTAATGCCTTTCGTTATGCCAGCCCTGGTAAAGTGTTATTGGGGGCAAGAGTAAAAGGCGCGCTTGTTGATATTCAAGTACTAGATAACGGCCCGGGTATTCCACTTGATAAACAAACCATGGTCTTCGAACAATTTACTCAGTTAGATAATCAGCAGAGTGCATCCGCAGGAGGCTTAGGTCTAGGGTTAAATATCACCCAAAGCTTAGCTAATTTATTGGCACACCCTTTGGCGCTAAGATCGGAAGTGGGCATGGGCTGTAAATTTTCTGTTGGCGTTGAGCGAGCTCAAGCACAACAAGAAGTACTGGTGACTAAACCCGCAGTCAATGTCGGTTTAAGTGATGTCACGGTAATGTGTATTGATAATGACCCTGATGTGCTCAGCGGTATGGTTGAGTTACTGTCTGCATGGGGCTGTAATGTTTTAGCGGCGGATTCATATGACCAAGCCATAGCACTGTATGATGACCATAAAAGCGATATCGAAATATTACTGGTTGATTATCAACTTGATTATGACTTCAATGGTATCGCGCTTATTGCTCAGTTGAGAAAACTGAGTAGAAATTATGTTCCTGCTATTTTAATTACCGCCACCACAGATAGCGATTTAGAAGAAAAAACTTTAGCAGCAGATATCGGCTTTATGCGCAAATTGGTTAAGCCTGCCGCGCTTAGAGCAATGATGAGTGCTATGTTAACGAAAAAGCTACAAGAAAAATATTTGCAATAATGCTTTAATAAGCCATTAGCTAATTGTTTTGTAGTTGCACATCAGCAATATCAAGTTGTGCAATAGCAATCACCGCTTGTGTACGATTGCGTACATCAAGTTTACGAAATATTGCTGTCGCATGTGCTTTAATGGTAGCTTCGGAAACATTTAAGTCATAGGCAATTTGTTTATTGAGCATGCCTTGGGCAAACATCATTAAAATTCGATATTGTTGCTGAGTAAGGCTTGCAACACGCTCGGCAATATCGTTATTATCTTGTGTTGGTGCTAACTCGTTATAAGCTGAAGGGGTCCAAATATTACCTAATAATACGTGTTGAATAGCATTATAAATATCTTCAACAGGGGTAGATTTTGGAATAAATCCTGAAGCGCCGTAACCCATAGCTTTATGTATGATTTCATGATCTTCGTGAGCAGAGACGATAACCACGGGAATTTGTGGAAAGTGGTTACGAACATGAATCAAGGTGTTAAAACCATGTGCGCCGGGAATATGTAAATCTAATAAAACTAAATCACTGTCATTATTTTCACTCAGCTGTTGTTCTAGTTCGGCAATGGTTTGTGCTTCTAACCACTGCGTTTGCGTTAGTTTTAATTTTAATGTGGCCAATAACGCTTGCCTAAATAATGGGTGATCGTCAGCTATTATAATTTTTTCTGGCTGAATCATGTTACTGTTTCCTGTAAAAAACCCAAGTTAAGCTTAGGTGGTTGAGTTTAATTTATTAATTAAACTTTAGGCTAGATATGCACTACTTGCAGTCTTAATCATAGTTTATTGCAGCCAAAAGAAGAAGTAGCGCGTTATAAAAATAACGCGCGACAAGCGTAACTATGCCTTTTCTGGGATATTGGCTAATACAGCGATTAATAGCTGCCAATATTGTTCAACCGTGGCTATTTGCACTTTTTCATCAGGTGAATGTGGAAATTTTATGGTTGGACCAAATGATACCATGTCCCAGTGAGGATAGGCTGTTTTGAATAAACCACATTCAAGACCTGCATGAATAACCATAATTTCAGGCACTTTATTAAAAAGTTCCTGATAAGTATCACGCACTGTTTGCATTAATGCTGAGCCTGTATCTGGTTTCCAGCCAGGATAAGCGCCTGAAAATTTAATTGCAGCTCCAGCTAACTCAAATGTCGATTTCACCATAGTTTGTGCATCTAAGCGCCCATCATCATGTAAGCTACGAATTAACGTCATGGCAACAAACTTGTTACCTTTACTGCGTATAACACCTAAGTTTAATGAGGTTTCAACAATACCTTCAATATCATCGCTCATACGTAACACGCCGTTAGGGCAGGCGTTTAGGGCACGTAAAATGCTATTCTGAGTGTCGAGTGTCCAGCATTCATCAAAAGTTTCTGGCGAAATTAATAACATTTCAATACCCGTTTCGATTGAGCCTAAAGACTGGCGTATGGTGGTTAAGTATTCTGCCAGCTTAGCTTTAAAGGCACTAACTTGAGCTTTACTAATAACAAAACTAGCATCAGCTTCACGCGGAATAGCATTACGTAAACTTCCACCATTTAATTCGGTTAAACGTAGCTCAAACTCGTTACTTGCAGCCAGTAAAAACCTCACTAATAGCTTATTGGCATTGGCTCGACCGGTATGAATATCAACGCCAGAATGGCCACCTTTTAAACCGGAAATAGATAAGTTAAAAGACTCAACATCAGCCGGTACATCCTCATTGGCAATAGCGAACATTGCTTCACCATCAAGACCACCAGCACAGCCCATGTAAATTTCACCTTCTTGCTCTGAGTCGGTGTTGATCAGTAAGTCACCTTCCAACCAACCGGCCTCAAGGCCAAAAGCACCAGTCATGCCGGCTTCTTCATCAATAGTCACCAATACTTCTAATGGGCCATGAGGCACGTCATCGCTTGCCAAAATAGCCAATGCTGATGATAAACCAATGCCATTATCAGCGCCTAAGGTAGTCCCTTCAGCAGTAACCCAATCACCATCAGCTTCAGTGATAATATAAGCTTTAATCGGGTCCACGAGAAAATCATGCTTAGTAGCAGAATTTTTTTGCGGCACCATATCCATATGTGCTTGCAAAATAACGCCCTTTCTACTTTCCATTCCAGCAGTCGCTGGTTTTTTAATAATTAAATTACCAACGGCATCTTCTTTAACGCTCAAACCTAATTCACTAGCCCAAGTTTGGATCCAAAGTGATATTTTTTGTTCGTGCTTTGATGGGTGGGGAATGCTACAAATTTGCTCGAAAATTTGCCACAGTTTATTAGGTTGTAGTTGTGCTAACTTACTCACGATGTTTCCTTAAAGGTTTCATTTGCCAATAGAAATTGGTATATAGTCGATAATGGTGTTACTTATCAGCCATTAAAAATTGCCATTGTTCATTAAAATCATTACTGGGTTTTTTGGTAAAATCAGAACGAACATACTGATTAATTTTACCTTCCGCGAAAGCCATTAAAATATTGGCTAAAGCTGGCTCTGAGATAGTAAAACCTTTACCTTCTCTGAGCTTGCGCTCGCGTAACACTTGTTTAAATTGTGATTCTAGCTTCTCAAAAAATTGATTAACCCGTGCTCGTAAACGTTCGTTTTCGCCCATTAAGGCATCACCAGCTAAAATACGGCACATGCCAGGGTTACGTTCAGCAAATATGAGTAAAACATGTAAAATATGGTGGCACCGAATAAGGGCTTCTTTATGATCAGTTAATATCAGATTGACACGAGAAAAAATCGACTCTTCAATAAATTCTATTAAGCCTTCAAACATGCGTGCTTTTGATGGGAAGTGACGGTAAAGTGCCGCTTCGGAAACGCCGACTGCAACAGCAAGTTTTGCCGTTGTGATCCGCTGTCCAGCACTCGTTTGTAGCATATGAGCAAGGCATTCTAAAATTTGTTGTTTACGATTAGGTTTTTGAGTCGCCGACATAAAACTGATTCTCTTGTTTTTGTTATATTTTCAGTGCAAACCTAACAGGGTTGCTACTGAATAATTAGCATGATTGTATAGCGTTATTTAGTTGATATTCAATAAAGAACTTAACGGCTACGTACTTATTTTTTCAGTGTATTTTGCAACGTTTGCTGAATATGCTGAACTAATTTTTTGGCCAGTTCATTTTTGTTCATCAAGGGTAGCGCTTTTTCATCGTTAGCGGTAAACACGGTTAAGGCATTGTCGTCACTATTAAAACCTTGACCTTTAGCTGCGACATTATTCGCAGCAATCATATCGAGCTTTTTGCGGGCTAATTTATCGCGAGCATAAAGTTCAACATCTTGCGTTTCAGCGGCAAAGCCGACCGTAAAAGGTTTGTTTGCCATCGCGGCAACATCAGCCACAATATCTGGGTTTTTGATAAGGTTCAGTTGCATGCTATCGTGCGACTTTTTAATTTTTTCATTAGCAATATTGTCGATACGATAATCAGCCACAGCAGCACAAGCAACAAAAACATCTGCTGCAGAGGCATGCTCTAAAGCTTGGTGATGCATTTCTATCGCACTGGTGACCGCTATTTTATGACAATTCTCTGGTGTGGCTAAATTAACTGGACCTGAAATTATGGTTACTTCGGCGCCAAGATTTTGCGCGGCACTGGCGATAGCAAAGCCCATCTTTCCAGAGCTGTAATTAGAGATATAGCGTACTGGATCGATAGCTTCACGCGTTGGACCTGCGGTAATTAACCATTTTTGGCCCGTTAAAGGCTTTGGCTTAGATGGAATATTGTTTATGCTTTCAATTGCTTGGCAAGTTAATGTAACTAGCTCGTGCACTTCTAACATGCGTCCTAAACCGATATCACCACAAGCTTGTTCGCCAGCGCCAGGGCCAAAAATAGTATAATGCCATGAGGTTAATGTGTTGATGTTTTTTTGCGTTGCACGGTTATGCCACATTTGTTGATTCATTGCTGGAGCAATAGCAACTGGCGCAGCTGTCGCCAAGCAAAGTGTGGTTAATAAGTCGTTAGCCATGCCGGCAGCAATTTTAGCGATAAGATCGGCAGTGGCGGGAGCAATTAAAATAAAATCAGCCCACTTGGCCAGTTCAATATGACCCATAGCTAATTCAGCTTGTGTATCTAACAAACTATCGGATACCGCATTGGCAGAAACCGCTTGCAAGGTTAATGGTGTAATAAAGGCTTTGGCACCTTCAGTCATTACCACGCGAACATCGGCACCCTGATCTTTTAATCGGCGCACTAGCTCTGGCGTTTTATAAGCAGCGATACCACCACTAATACCCAATAGAATTTTTTTACCCTGAAGAATCTGCATAAACTGCTAATCTTAATAACGACAATGGGCGATAAGATAGCATTATTCGCAGTTTTTTTGAAATCACTTTGCAAGGATGCACTTATGTTAAAAGACTGGCCTGCCGATGAAAAACCGCGTGAGAAGTTATTACAGCATGGTGCGCAAAGTTTAAGTGATGCTGAATTGTTGGCAATATTTCTACGTACGGGGGTTAAGGGCTGCCATGTTGTAGATCTATCTAGAAAACTGTTAAAAAGTTTTGGTAGCATATCTAAAATATATCAAGCTGATTTAGCTAGCTTTTGTCAGCATCATGGCTTAGGTGTGGCAAAATATGTGCAGTTGCAAGCCTGCTTGGAAATGTCGAAACGTTATTTGGCTGAACAAATGGATATGGGGCAAGCGTTAACATCTTCTGCCATGACCCAAAATTTTTTAACTGCGGAATTACGTCATGAAACTAGAGAAGTTTTCGCGGTTTTGTTTTTAAACACTCAACACCAAGTGATTAAGTTTGAACGTTTATTTCACGGTACAATTAATGCGGCGGCTGTTTATCCACGTATTGTGGTGGAGTTCGCGATAAAATATCAAGCCGGTGCAGTTATTCTCGCGCACAATCATCCCTCAGGCATTGCTGAACCAAGTATTGCCGATAATCAAATCACTACGCGCTTAGAGCAAGCGCTGGCGTTAATTGATGTCAAAGTACTTGATCATATCATTGTTGCGGGCTGTTACTGTTATTCGTATGCCGAACATGGTCGTATTAGTCTTTAATATTAGGATATTGATGACACTAGATGAATCTAACTCTTTTTCTAAGCCCTAAATAGTAATAAAAGCTTTTGGCTGTTTAGGTGCTAATTTTTATTTGAGGTTTTAGAGATCAATTCGTTGAGTAAATGACTAAAGCGTTATTTGTAATATAAAGATTGTGTGTTAATTATCTTAGATATTACGAGTATTTTACTTGATAAAGCTTGTCAGTAGGGTAAAAAATAAAAGTCAATGAAATGTCCGGCTGCGAAAATAGCCTGTTTATGCTGGATTATTGTTCTACTCGGATAATAATACAGCATAAAATAGCGTGATTTAGTTAGTTTTTTAAATTTAACTTATTGAAATTAATATAAATTAAAAACTCCTGTCTTAATTTTTGATTAATGCTGGTATTCGTTTTTCACTTTCACTATAATATGCCACCTTTTTCAGGATCCCGAGGCGACGGTCTTGGGGAAATACAGCACGACCTGAAATTAATTTTGGAGTACTCAATATGTCTAAAGTCTGCCAAGTAACAGGCAAAAAGCCAATGGTTGGTAACAACCGTTCGCACGCAAGAAACGCGACTCGTCGTCGTTTTTTACCTAACCTTCAAACTCACCGTTTTTGGGTTGAGAGTGAAAATAGTTTCGTTAAATTACGTTTAACTCCGAAAGGAATGCGTATTATCGATAAAAAAGGTATTGATGCAGTTTTAACTGATATCCGTGCCCGTGGCGAAAAAGTTTAAGGAATTGCACAATGCGCGATAAAATTCGTTTAGTTTCTAGTGCTGGCACTGGCCATTTTTACACTACTGACAAAAACAAAAAAACTATGCCTGAAAAGATGGAGATCAAAAAATTCGATCCTCGTATCCGTCAGCATGTTATGTATAAAGAAGCTAAAATCAAGTAATTGATAGCCTCTTATTTAAAAGCCCAGTTTTATACTGGGTTTTTTATTGCCTAAAGAAAATAACGTAGTCCTTCCTTACCTTTATACGGTAATACCACAGGTAAATTTATATTTGCTTACTTTTCTCTTTTTGGTGAAAGTTGCCATGACATTTTTATCTGATATACACTGAGAGCAAAGAATAAAGCGCTTTTACCCAGTTTTTAAGGGGTTATTAAAGCCAATATACGTTTATTTCGGAGTTATTATCAGTACTTGTCAATCTATTCCAAGCATTATAGCCGGACCTATTGTTAGGCACGTTAGCCAACATCAATTGACCTTTTGGTTAGTGACTAGGCAAGCTTATCAGCTGCAGTTTCAATTATATGCTGAAGATGAACGGACGTTATTAGCTGATATGGCGTTAGATTGTCGACAAAACCAGCAAGTACGTATTGGTGAACAAGCTTTTATAAACTTAATATCAATAAACTTTCAAGACGCTTTACCACTTAATACTTTACTCTCTTATAATTTTATTTTTGGGACTGGTGAGCAGCAGCAATTGTTGACTGAGCTAATGCCTGAATTGCTGTATGCTGGGCAGAAATATCCTAATTTTATGATTAAATTTGACCTTCAGCAGATACTACATGGCTCTTGTCGAAAGCCGCATTTCGATAGCGCAGATGGTTTGGTTCAAGTGGATAACGTGATTGCAAATTCAATTAATGAAGGGCAATTACGGCCTGCGATGTTAATGATGTCAGGTGACCAAATTTATGCTGACGATGTTGCTGGGCCTATGTTGGTGGCTATTCATCAGGTTATTGAGCTATTAGGCCTATATGATGAAACTTGGCAAGGTACGGTTGTTAGCTCAAGTGATGAGCTGTTTGCTAGCCCTTTTTGTTACTATCAACGAGATCAACTACTGCCGAAAAATGATGCCAATAAAGCGGTTTATGAAAAAATATTCTCTGCCAGTAAAAAGCCGATATTTACTTCGGTTAATGCTAAAAATCATTTAGTCACCTTAGCAGAAGTCTTTGCAATGTATTTATTAACGTGGTCACCAATGATGTGGCGCTTGGTGGACTTAACCTCACATCGCGTGGCAGAGCCCTTTGCCGAAAAATATCGGATTGAAAGTAAAACTATTGAACAATTTTCGGCGGGCTTATCAGCTGTTGGGCGAGCATTAGCGCATATCCCAAGTTATATGATTTTTGATGACCATGACATTACCGATGACTGGAATTTAACCCGAGGTTGGGAAGAAGCCGCTTACCAGCACCCGTTTTCTAAGCAGATTATTGGCAATGCCTTAATAGGTTATTGGTTATGTCAAGGTTGGGGTAATGCCCCCGATAAATTTATTGAATTGAATCAAGAAGCTAACAATTACTTCACTGATAATGGCTATTTGCAACAAGAGCAATTGATTGATGCCCTGTTGGCTTGGGATCAGTGGCACTATAGCTTAGCCACTAGCCCTAAAGTTATTGTCCTAGATACGCGAACTCAACGTTGGCGCTCTGAAAGTAATGCTAACAAGCCCTCAGGTTTAATGGATTGGGAAGCATTGTCTGAGTTACAGCAAGAGTTGATTAATGAGCCAGAGGTAATATTAGTTTCACCAGCGCCTATTTATGGTGTCAAAATGATTGAAGCCATTCAACGAATTTTCACCTTTATCGGCTTGCCTTTAGTGGTTGATGCTGAGAACTGGATGGCACATTCTGGTACCGCTAATGTCATGCTAAATATTTTTCGCCATCATAAAACGCCACCAGATTTTATTATTTTATCTGGTGACGTACATTATTCCTTTTTTTACGAAGTTACCCATAGGTTTAGACGCAATAGCTCGCGAATTTTTCAGATCACTGCCAGTGGTATCAAAAACCAATTTCCTAGTGGCTTACTGAAATGGTTAGAGCGCTTGAATCGTTATTTATATGGTAGTCGTTCACCATTGAATTGGTTTACTAAACGCCGTCGTATGAAAATACAAGTGCGTAAGCCAGATCTGGAACAACGAAATGCCTTAATCAACCAAAGTGGTATTGGCTTGATCACTCTAACGCATGATGAACAAGTGGTAAAAGCGGAACTGCTAACGGCAAATAATAAACGAGTATTGTTTCATCCCCTGAACACAAGAGAGTAGTAATGCGACTTATCTCTTAAAGCTCGAAATGATATTTCAAGGGGATTTTCGCCATTAAACAAGGAGAAAGCACGGTAGGCATTTTCTCCGGTTTGATGGCTATCGATGCTTTGGAAATTATGTTTTTTGCTGTTTTATCCAATCCATTGTTAACTCTTCAAGTAAAGCCATTGGCAGGCTACCATTTTTCAGCATTTGATCATGAAACGTTCTAATATCGAACTTACTACCTAAGGCTTGTTCAGCTTTAGCACGCAGTTGACGAATTTTTATTTCGCCAATTTTGTATGACAATGCTTGTGCTGGCCAAGTGATATAGCGATCAATTTGAGCAATAACGTCAGCCATACTAAGTGCAGTATTCTCGGCTAAATAATTAATCGCCTGTTGTCGAGTCCAACCTTTGGCGTGAATACCAGTATCAACCACTAACCGACAGGCGCGCCAAGCTTCATAAGTTAAGCGACCAAAATCACTGTAGGGATCTTGGTAGAAGCCCATTTCTTTCCCCAAACGCTCTGAATACAAGCCCCAACCTTCACCATAAGCTGAATGGTAGAGGGTTTTACGAAACTCAGCCATTTCAAGTTCTTGAGCGATGGCACTTTGTAGATGGTGACCGGGTTCGGCTTCATGAAAAGTCAGTGCTTCTAAGCTATATAGCGGCTGGCTGCTTAAGTTTTCGGTTTCTAAAAAGTAAGTACCGGGTGTTGTGCCACTGCCATCAGAGGCAACGTAATAAGCGCCACCGTTCGGGCTTGATTTAATATCAAATGTTGAACGTGGCAATACTGAAAACCACTTGGGCAACTGTGCCGCCATTTTACGGGTGATATAGCTGGCTTTTTCTAACATATCCATTGCACTATCGGTATAAAACTGCTTGTCGGTACGCAAAAATTGAATAAAGTCTTTAAACTCGCCTTTAAAGCCAACTGCGTTGATAATTTGCTGCATTTCTTGGCGAATACGGCTCACTTCGTCTAAGCCAATTTGGTGAATTTCGTCTGCTGATAATTGGGTTGTAGTGTAATATTCGATTAAGTATTGATAATAGTCATCGCCACCTTTAACGCTACTGATACCAGCGGTTGTACGACAGTTAGCCATATATTCTTGGGTGAAAAAGTCATAAAAAGCTTGGTATTGGGGTAATACGCTATCAGTAATTAAGGCTTTTACTTGCTGACGATATTTTGTTTGTTGCGCCGCTGAAATGGCTTTTGGCATCGTTAACATTGGCGCGTAAAAAACGCTGTCTTCAACATGTTCAACTAGGTATTTGCTGATCGATTTTTCATAACCTTTAAAGCTTTCACAATAGTGGGTGTGACCTAAAGCTATCGCTTGCTTGAGATCGACAATATGTTCTTGATTGTAACGTGGATAATCAGCAAGACTGAGTAAATAATCGCTATAATCTTCTTCGGTTAGAAAAGACATATTTGCTGGCGCGCCAGCAAAATAACGATGAAAGCCAGCATAGTAAGTTAACGGATATAAATGATCTTGAAATTGGTAGCTTTTTGCTTCGGCTTGACGCTCATATTTAAATAGGCGATAGGTTACTTGTTCAGCAGGCGATAGTTCATTGACATCAATAGTGGCAATACGTGATAACAATTCACTATTGTATTTTGCTCTACGCTCTCGGCCCTTTTGTGACATTTCGGGCAACTTACCATTCATGCGAAAAGCGTCGGGGTCTTTACGAAAGAATATTTGTTCTTTATTGGCTGTTTGCCAATGCTCATTAAGGAGTTGATTTAATTGTTTACTGGCGGGTTCGGCAGTTGCACTAACTGTTGTTAATAAGCTGCAGAGCATTAATGCGCTGATAGTGAATTGTTTCAGTTTCATAGATAGCCTTACGCTGAGTGCTTTTTATTATTGCGATTAGTGTAAAGCTAAGTACAAATAAGCTCAATTTTTTCGTATGATAATCACTTATTTAAAAGCTTGGCGCTGTCTTATGATTAAACTATCAAAATCTGGTTGGAATAATGTCATTATTTTTGTGGTAATGGGCTTTATTTTACTTATTAATGTGGTGAATAAAAAAGTCTATTCACCAGAAACTGATAAAAATGCTAATCAAGCGCTGACTATTCTTGGGCAAAATCAAGTGATATTGACGCTGTCGATAGAAAATGTCGTGCTAGTTGAGCGCATTGCTCGTACATGGCGAGCGCGTCCTGGTAATATTTCTGGCCAAGCATTAGAGCAAATGATGATGTCATGGCAGCAAAGTAGTGGAGAGCTGATGATACAAGCGCCAGAAATTGACCGACAATTTGCCTTGAATGTGACCTTAGATATTGCCGGACAATCACAACCTTTGCAGTTAAATGTCTATGCTACTGAACAGCAACTACTGGTTTTTAATCAAAACACACAACAATGGCTGGCGTTACCTATCGAGATATATGGCCAGCTATTTCCACAAGAAATTTTTGCTAATTAACCGGTGTAATAGCTATTACACCCCAATGAGAGCTTAAAATTATGAGAAAATGTGCAATTTTATCCATGGACAGCTTAGCTGACTTTGAAGCGTATGATGCGTTAATTGATCAGCCTATGTTAGCGTTAGGATGGCAAACAGAACTGGTGTCGTGGCGTAACAGCGCGGTGAATTGGTCAGATTATGACGTGGTGGTTATTCGCAGTCCGTGGGACTATCAAGACGATATGGCGAGCTTTGTTAAGGTGCTTGAGAGCATTGAACAGTCAAGCGCTCGTTTAGAAAATAGCTTAGCGGTTGTGCAGTGGAATATTAATAAAATTTACTTAACGCAGCTAGAGGCTGATGGCGTCACTATTGTACCGACATTATGGCCAGAGACTTTTAATGCTGACAACCTTGCCGGTTATTTTTCACATTTTTCTACTGAGCAAATGGTATTAAAACCACGAGTCAGTGCTAATGCCGACAATACCTTTTGGTTAACTCAGGACAATTATCAAAATAAAGTGGCTGAACTAAATACGGCCTTTGCTCATCGTGAATTGATGGTGCAACCCTTTATGGCGGATATTTGCCAAGAAGGTGAATTCTCTTTGTTCTACTTTAATGGTGTATTTAGTCATGCAATATTAAAAACACCGGCTAAAGGTGATTTTCGCGTCCAAGAAGAACACGGTGGCGGTTTACTATCAGTAACACCTGAGCTGGCACTGAAAGCGGCAGCAAATAAAACCATGCAAGCGATTAGTAAACTTCATGGCGAGTTACTGTATGCTCGTATTGATTTTGTTCGCCATCAAGATAGCTTCGCGCTGATGGAAGCTGAATTAATTGAGCCATCACTATATTTCAATATGGATGCAGCTTCACCACAACGCTTTGCTAATGCGTTAGTAGCGCGTATGGCAAGTGCAGAAAACCAGCCCAAATAGGACTTATTTTAAGATGCCAGAGTTACCCGAAGTAGAAGTTTGTCGTTTAGGCATAACACCGCATATTGCTGGGCAGAAAGTTGCAGACGTAGTGGTGCGTAATGCCAAATTACGTTGGCCGATCCCTGATGAAGTACACAGTGTGGTAGGAAAAACGTTAGAAAAAATAGAGCGTCGTTCAAAATATCTATTATTGAGGTTTTCTAACGGCACCTTATTACTGCATTTAGGCATGTCAGGCTCGGTGCGTATTTTAGAGCAAGATACTCCCGACATTAAACATGATCATTTTGAAATGCTGTTCGAAAACGGCAAAATGTTGCGACTTAATGATCCTCGCCGTTTCGGCGCGGTACTTTGGTTTCCCCAACATCAAGATTTGCAGGGCTTACTAACCAAATTAGGCCCAGAGCCGCTGACCGATGATTTTGCTTACGGACATTTGTTTGCTAAAGCTGGCAATCGGAAAGTGCCCATTAAGACTTTTTTAATGGATAACCATGTTGTGGTGGGGGTCGGTAATATTTATGCTAATGAAGCCTTATTTATTGCCAGTATTCACCCTGCAACGTTAGTGAATAGCATTAGTGAAGAGAAGTATAATCAGCTGACCGATATTATTAAGCAGGTTTTAGCCGCCGCTATTGCACAAGGCGGCACAACGTTAAAAGATTTTACCCAAGCTGATGGTAAGCCGGGTTATTTCGCGCAAAAATTATTTGTTTACGGCCGAGCAGGTGAAAAATGTGATGGTTGTCAAAGTGTTTTAGAAGAAATCCGTCAATCTAATCGCAGTTCAGTGTTTTGCCCACAATGTCAGCTCATGCCGAAAGCCACACCTCAGCAAAAATCGCGCTCGAAAAAGACCACGGTTAAGAAAAAAGTGCTTAAAAAGTAAATGATAGATCGCGACAGTGGTCGCGTTATTTTTATCAGTATAGAGAATTCAGCGTTTGCACTGCTTAATTTAAGTCGCTTATTTTGTAGAGATAAATAGGCGATTTATAAAAGTCATCTAAAACAATTTTTTTATCGGCTTTGACTGAAGGTAAAGCAAAATTATTGCTGATCAAAAAGGCGATATTCGGCTGTTGTTGTTTGAGTTTATCCGCTATTTTTATCATGGCTTCAGGGTATAAATAGCAAACAATAACCGATGCTGCAGGTAGATTTTCGTGATAAAAGTTTTTTCTGTGTAGACGCAAATTTTTTAAGCCCAAGGCTTTTTTCAGTATTATCGAAATCAGCCAAGGTAATAACGATAATTCATAACCTATAACTTGTCTTTCTGGTGTACGTTTTGCTAATGGAATGACAAAGTTACCCCAGCCACTACCTAAGTCGATGATAGCGCCAGTACCGGTTTCATCAATTAATCTCAGCATAACTTGATAAGCTTTTTTTGAGCTTGGCATCGGCGATATACCTAGCCTTATCGTACTGTAAATGAGCGATAGCGCGATGAATGCCGTGCTAATAACCAATAAAATATCAAATATGTTCAGACATAACTCCAAAAGTAAGTATGCTAGCAATTATCACGCGTAGATTAACGTTAAGGCTTGAGTAAACTCGCTGTTACGAAATAATTGAGTCTAAGAGGAATGCTCCCATTTCCCGACAATATTAAGATCTTCGGCTTAATAAGGCGAGAATAATTGTCGATTAACGCTAGGTTTAGAAAGCTAAAGCTATTTACTCTATGGTATTCACTGTATACTGAGTTTTTTAAGTCTGATGGTTAGATTGAGGTGAATATTACGGTAAGTGTTCGTGATATCGTCAACTAACCCTATTATGAGCCAAACAATCGCATGAAACCCTACGCAAATATTGCCGAACTAATTGCCAGCTTAGAATCTGAAATACGATCATTGACTGAAGAGATTACTACTTTAAAAGAGCAACCACAAAGCTTTAATGAACAAGTTATTTTTAAGTACATTGATACCTGCAGTACAGGTAAAACAAAAGATTTTGTGCGAGCATTAGGGGTTAAATCAGAGCGTGGTTCATTTTTTTCATCAGGTGATGTTAGTAAGTTAATCAAAGATGGTGCCGATGATATTTCACCACAGTTACTTGCTATAGCACGCAAAGTGGCGAGTATGAAAAACAAACATGGTAAGCATCATTAATATTTAAAGTGATATTTATTTTAAGCTAACGCGACAAAATTCAAATTCTAATATTGTAATGGTGATAGCACATTAGAATTATATTTTTCACCGAAGATAAGAGAATAATATGAGTAAAGGTATAGTTAAATGGTTTAATGCCGATAAAGGTTTCGGGTTCATTTCTCCAGAAGACGGCAGCAAAGATTTGTTTGTTCATCATTCTGAAATTCAATCAGGTGGCGAATACGCAACATTGGCTGATGGCCAAGCGGTTGAATTTGAAGTCGGTCAAGGCCAGAAAGGTCCATGTGCAAATAAAGTTGTAGCTGTTTAAGCAATTAGCACAGATTTTATATAAACGAGTGTACTTTGTGCACTCGTTTTTTTATCAGCCTGAAATGATAAAGCTTGCTTTTATCAACGATCCTGACAATGAAAAATTGTTCTGAAATCAATCACCTTTCGATTTTTTTTGCATACTATTTTCAAGTGCTTGCTTAACAATAGGGTGAACAAATTGCCCCACATCGCCGTTATGTAAGGCAACTTCTTTTACTAAGGTGGAAGAAATAAACGAATTCTTTTCCGCAGGGGTTAAAAATACTGACTCTAAATCCGGCGCTAAACGACGATTCATGTTCGCTAATTGAAACTCATAGTCAAAATCAGAAACCGCACGTAAACCACGAATAAGTACTTGTGCTTTGTGCTCGCGAGCAAAATCTATCAGTAAGCCACTAAAGCCAACTATCGTAACATTCGGTAAATGTTGCGTGACTTCTTCTAATAAAGTAACTCGTTGTGCTAAGTCAAAATGTGGCTTTTTACTTGGACTAGCAGCGATACCTACAACGACCTCACTAAATAAGCGACTAGCACGCTCGATTAAATCGGCATGACCATTAGTGACAGGATCAAAGGTACCTGGATAAATTGCTTTTACTGACATAATTTTAGCGCTTTCAATAGTGTAAAAATCTTATTGTAAATGCCAAGCAGTCTAATTTCAAAGCTATCTTACTTCATTGCTTGCTGTTGCAGTGTTGCCAGCATGGCGGTCATTTGGTCATTGATCATGTTTAGTGCTTTGTATGGTCGGATCATGACTTTAAATTCGGTAATTTTTCCGTCTTCATTCCACGTGATCATATCAATGCCATTGATATCGATACCGTCGATGTTCAAGGAAAACTCTAATACGGCAGCGTTATCAGCGGTAAACTCCCGATCGTAGTTGAAACTGCCATTTAAAAAAGTATGAAAAGCTGCGGTTAAATACATGCTGACCATCTGCTTGCCTTGTATTGGCGTATGAATAACCGGTGAAAACAAGGTTACGTTGTCTGCAAGCAACGTTGACACTTGCTCGACTTGTTTGTTTTGTATCATGGTGTGCCAATTGTTAAGCATTTTTATCGTCCTTTTGATTGATTTTTATTCACTGTTAGCTAAGATGCCGTCAAATCTGACAGCTGTCAATATTAATGTTACTTAAAGTATTTACTCGAAATACTTTAATGTTAGTTAATTTTGATAGTATGATGGGAAAATCTATGTCGACTAATACAAGAAGTAGTATCAATGAAAACTAGGGATAAAATAATTCAAGCCAGCATTGCATTATTTAATGAACAGGGAGAACGTAATGTTACCACTAACCACATTGCTGCCGATCTTGGTATCAGCCCAGGTAACCTCTATTACCACTTTCGCAATAAAGAAGACATTATCCTGTCAATATACGAGGAGTATGCGCGTAACTTATTGATCGATACTATGCCGGAAGTTAGTCCTGACGTGAAACCACTCGATGCGATTATTTTATATATGGATGCGGTGTTTCAGACCTTAATGAAGTTTCGTTTTTTCTACAGTAATTTACCGGTACTGTTGGCGAAAAATCCTTTGCTGCACGATAAGTATGTTGAAGTACAGGACTTTATTGCACAACGCGTGAGTGAGTTATTACTATCGCTACGTGACGCTAATATGATGGAGTTTTTAGATGAAGACTTACCTGATATTGTGAGTATTTTACGCTTAGTGAATACCTTTTGGCTAAGCTTCTATCAAACGCAAAATAATGAAAATGAAATTAACGACGCCGTATTCTATCAAGGCGTACTGAAAATTTTAGTGATTATCCAACCATATATCAGTGACTCTGCAAAAGAAGAGTTTTTAGAGGCACGAGCAATGTATCGTCAACGCTGTCAAGATAGCTTAGTAGCTGTATAAATAACTTTACAATCAAAAAGTTAAGTTTATTTGCAAGAAATTAAACTTTATGACTGGTAACCGTTTAATAGCGCTTGCCAGTTTTTTTCAGTCCAGTAAAAATTAGTCATTCTCTGTTGTTCTTTTCGAAATGATCTCAGTAACCTGGCCATATTATCTTCCGGCCATTTACTTTGCTTTGCTCGGTGCTCACCTTGATCAAAGTCGATCAACCAAACCTTATTATTACCATCAATCAAAATGTTATGAGCATTCAAATCATGATGATAAATTCCCTGTTGGTGAAATGATTTAATTACTTTGCCTATTTGCTGCCAAAGTAGGTCAGTAATTGTTGTTGTGCTAAGCACAGCGACTAAATCCTGAGCATTTTCGATACGTGATGACAATAAGTCAGCACGATAAAATAAACCTTGCCTAATAACACGAAAAGCGACAGGTTTTGGTGCTGGTAAGCCTAATGCACGCATTGACGTTAACAAGGTAAATTCTCGAGCCGCGCGGGTATTTTTGTATCCGGTAAATAAATATTGATCATTAACCACTTTGCCAATTAAGCCACCGCGGTAATAATGGCGTAAGACCCAATTGCGTTCAATGTTTTCGGCGTTTTCTGTGGCGATAAACCACGTGGTGCCGCGCCCTTGCGCACTGCCAACAATGGCATTTTTCTCTTGCCAATAATCACTGTTAAGCATTTCAGGTAAAAAGCTGGTTATTTCATCGCTGTCATATTGACAATAAATATTGCCTTGTTGAAAAGTTTTTTCGTGACAGGGTTTTACAATTGCGGGCTGGTTCAAGATAATAGGCCTATATTATATTTCTGCTCCTATTGTGGTGAATCCTTTATGCTGGGTCAATTATCTGCTCCGAAAAATTTATGTTTATTGCGATTATCAGCCATTGGTGACGTATGTCATGCTGTAGCTATGGTGCAAAATATCCAACGACAATGGCCAAATACCAAGATCACTTGGGTGATAGGTAAAATAGAAGCCAGTTTGTTGCTTGGTATGGAAGGCGTTGAATTTGTTATTTTTGATAAGAAAGCCGGTTTAAAAGCTTATCGTGATCTTCGAGAAAAGCTTAAAGGCCAACAATTTGATATTTTATTGCATATGCAAGTCGCATTGCGTGCCAGTCTTGCAAGTTTATGTATTCCGGCAAAAATAAAAATTGGTTTTGATAGTCAACGTGCGAAAGAAGCACAAGGGTTATTTACCAATAAAAAAATTGCTGCACAAGCTCAACCTCATGTCTTGGATGGCTTTATGGGTTTTGCCGAAGCGCTCGGCTTAGCCGTAACCGAGCCATTATGGCATATGCCATTGACCGATAGTGAACAGCTATGGGCGAGTGAAAAACTTAGTGCAGAAAATGCTGCCGGTAAACCGATTGCGGTTATTTGTCCGGCAGCCAGCAAAGCTGAACGCAATTGGCATGCTGAAGGTTATTCGCAAGCGGCTGAACATTTAAATGCCCGTGGCTTTAAGGTCGTAATTTGTGGTGGACCAACCACCATGGAAAAATTACTTGCTGAAGCGATAATTAGCCGGAGCGACTTTAGTCAGGGCGCTAATGAAATACAAAATTTGGTTGGGCAAACGAGCTTGAAGCAACTGTTGGCAGTATTAAAGCTTGCTCACCTTGTGGTGGCACCTGATACTGGTCCTGCTCATATGGCGGTGACGGTAGAAACACCGGTTGTTGGCTTATATGCTCACAGTAACCCTAAGCGTACTGGTCCGTATTTATATCCTCAGTATGTGGTTAGTGCTTATGAATCAGCGATACAGCGACAGTATAAAAAAACCGCTGAACAAGTGCCTTGGGGAACTCGCGCTAAAGGTAAAGACTTGATGATGCAGATCAGTATTGCTGACGTGAAAAGAACTATCGACCGCGTTATTCATGATAACTATAGCGAGTTATTATAAGCCAGCAAAAGGAATAGGCGTGAAAAAATATGTTACCGGATTTTTATTTTCTCAAGATACTAACCAGATTGTCCTGATTAAAAAAATAAATCCGCAATGGCAGCGCGGTTTATTTAATGGCATTGGCGGAAAAGTTGAAGCGAATGAAACTTCGATTGATGCGATGGTAAGAGAATGCGCTGAAGAAACTGGAGTAATAACGCAACCAGTCGATTGGCAATACTTTGCTAACGTATTTCGTCCCAATGGCTATGATGTTGATCTCTATTTTGCGCGCACTGATTTAGCGTTAAGTGCTAAAACCATGGAAGCAGAAGAAATACATATTATGAAAGTATCGGCAATACCGAAAAATATCATTCCGAATTTACAATGGCTAATCCCGCTGGCATTAGATAACCAAGCTGACTTTTCTACGCCTGTTTTTATCAAAGAAATAGCACAAGAGCGCTTAAAAGCCTAAGCCGCTTTATCTCAATAATTTTGGCTTTTACTATAAATGTCATCCTTTTTTACTCCTTAATAAAGCAGCTTAATGTGATTAAAAGTAACAAACTACACAAAATAATTGGTCTGATTTTAGTCTTACCTATGTTGGGATGGACAATCACCGGTATGATATTTTTTATCAAACCCGGCTATCAGGCTGCCTATGAGTCACTGGCAATTAAAACCTATCCATTGAACGATTCGTTTATGATCAGTCCAAAAAGTGACTGGCAAAAAGTCAGCTTAGTGAACACCATTTTAGGTAAGCATTTATTAGTAAAAACAACAGATAAAACCATGCACTTAGCGCCAGAATCGCTAGTGGATCAAGCGCCACCATCCGAGCAAGCATTTAAAATATTATTGCGGGATGCTTTTAATGGCAGTGACAGGTACGGTGATATAGTCAGCGTTAATGGCTTGTCGGCAAAAACAAGCACAGGTGTTGAGATAAAACTTGATTGGAAGAACCTTAGCTTAAGCCAAAAAGGTCAAGATACTGAGTTGATTAATTTGCTGTACAAAATTCACTATTTACAATGGACAGGCCATAAGGTACTTGATCAGTGTCTAGGTATTTTAGGTCTGATACTATTGATCACGCTAACGGTTTTAGGTGTTAGGTTATATGTTAAAAAACGCGTTTAAACATGGTAAATGTTAAGTTTATACGCGTAATAATGTTTGTAGAGCCGTTAATGAATGGGCGGTTGCGCCTTGGTTTGCTAGTACAACTTTATAGCCATTTTCACCCACGCGTTGTGCGCTGTTTTCATGGGTAAATAAAGCCAGCACTTCATCTGCTAAAGTTTGCGGCATATTTTCATTCTCAGCAATTTGCACTATAGCTTGCTCAGACTTTAGCTGTAGTAAAATTTCACTAAAATTGCTCATATTTGGGCCAACGATCACTGGTTTTTTAAATAAAGCCGGTTCTAATGGGTTGTGGCCGCCAATATCGCTAAAGCTTCCCCCCATAGTCACAACGTCGGCTAGAGCGCATGTTGCTAGTAACTCACCTAAAGTATCGATGATCCAAACATCTGTTTGTAGGGTTACAAGATGTTGCTCACTACGCTTAAGTAGGGGGTATCCAGCTATTTGTGCTAGCTTAGCAACTTGTTCAAAGCGTTCAGGGTGGCGAGGTACTATGATCAGTAATGCATCAGGTTGTTGCTGTTTTATTTGCTCAAATGCCTGTAATGCTAATGCTTCGTCGCCGGGGTGGGTGCTAGCAATTAGCCATACTTTACGTTGCTGGGTTATTAAAGCTGCTAGTTCTTGTTGTTTAGCCGCAACGTCATTATTAACGCTGATATCAAACTTCAGATTACCTGATAATTCACACTGTTCAGGGTTTGCGCCCATGGTGAGATAATTGTCTTGATTAACTTGGCTCTGCGTTAATATTTTGTCAAAACGTTGAATCGTTGGCATGATCAACCAAGCAAGTTTTTGGTAGCTACGCATCGATTTTTCTGATAATCGTCCGTTGATCAAGAGTAATTTTATTTGCTGCTTTTGACATTGAGCGATAACATTTGGCCATAACTCAGTTTCCATAAAAATCATCGCTTTAGGCTTTAAACGCTTTAAAAATAATTGCGTAGAAAAAATATTATCCAGTGGCAAATAGCAATGCTGCACCTTATCAGCAAATAATTTTTTTACCTGTGCTGACCCGGTTGGCGTAAATGTTGTTACCGTGATCGGTAAATTAGCATAATTATTAAGTAGTTTAGTGATAAAAGGCTTTAAGGCGATCACTTCACCGACGCTGGCGGCATGAATAATAATACCGCCGGTTTGCAGTGCGGTTGAAATAAATCCAAGTCGCTCCAAAAAGCGTTGGCGATAAGCTTGATGATTAATCGAGCGCAGCAATAACACCACCAACAGTAAGGGTGTTAACAGTAAGAATAATAAGCGGTATAACACTAAAGCAAGAATAAAGCGCACTTAACAAGCTCAAAAATCAGCAATCAATGTTGCAGAGTATACCTAATAAGTTGCGTAAAAAATCAAGCAAGATATAAAATAGTTAGGGGCTGTTGATCGTTCGAGATTGTTTTTGCAGCGAATTGTTGGGATTTATACAAGGCAGAGCCTTTGTCATGTGGCCATTGAACAAACGGTAGCGATAACGGAAACGGATGAATTTAAGCCCTCGGTGCGGCTTATTCTTGGCTCACCAAATGCTAGAGGTGCGATGTTTTGCATGATTGTCAGCATTCAGCCACCAATTATCAACCACTCTAGGCTCCAAGAGTACTAGCTAGCGCTCAAATATAGTATCAAGGATGATCGAGGAGTTAGTTCTAGCAACCCCTTCAAGTGAGCACACCATATTCAGTACTTCACTGAGTTTTTCCAGGGTAGCGGCTTGTATAGTGACTAATAAATCATACTCACCACTGATAGAGTAAATATGGCTAATTTGATGAACTTTTCTCAAGGCTAAGCAGATGGTTTTTCTAAGGTTAGGGTTTACTTTTAATGACACATTCGAAGAAATTAATCCACTCGTATACTCACTACCTAAAACCACACTATAGCCTTCGATAACATTATTGTTTTCGAGCTTATTGAGTCGGTTCTGTATTGCGGTTCTAGAAACACCGGTGGCCCTTGCCATATCAGAGACACTCGCGCGGGCATTGAGGCGTAATATAGATAATAACTCTTCATCTTTTTCGGTTAACAACAAGTGATAGTCCTGAGGGGCATTAGGCAAAAAAACACCTAATATATTACACTTTGACACATCTACATGTCAATTTGACTATTAAAAATGACAAATTAATAAGTAATGTCACTTTTCTTGTTAAGTCGTCTAGGCTGATAATACGATGATTGCAAGACTCTTACTTTTTAAGGAATTACCGTGACCGATTCTGCTAGCACTAATAACTTTTATGACCATTTAACTGCGCAAATAAATCAAGTTAAAGAAGAGGGTTTATATAAAGCTGAACGTATAATCACTACCGCCCAACAACCACAAATAGCAGTTAACACCGGTGAAGATGTGGTGAATTTTTGTGCCAATAACTATTTAGGTTTAGCCAATCACCCAAGCTTAATCGCTGCGGCTAAAGAAGGTTTAGATGAGCACGGTTTTGGTATGGCGTCAGTACGTTTTATTTGTGGTACACAAGACATTCATAAAACCTTAGAGCAAAAGTTAAGTACTTTTTTAGGTATGGAAGATACCATTTTATATTCCTCTTGTTTTGACGCTAATGCGGGTTTATTTGAAACCTTACTCGGCCCTGAAGATGCCATTATTTCTGACTCTTTAAACCATGCATCAATTATTGATGGTGTGCGCTTATGTAAAGCCAAGCGTTTTCGTTATGCCAATAATGATGCCGCAGAACTTGAAGCGCGCTTAATTGAAGCGGATGAAGCTGGTGCACGTTTTAAGCTAATTGCTACTGACGGCGTATTCTCAATGGACGGTGTTATTGCCAACTTAAAAGCGGTTTGTGATCTAGCCGATAAATACAATGCTATGGTGATGGTTGATGATTCACATGCCGTTGGTTTTGTTGGCGAACAAGGTCGTGGTAGCCATGAATATTGTGATGTTATGGGGCGTGTGGATATTATTACCGGTACCTTAGGTAAAGCGATGGGTGGCGCCTCAGGTGGTTATACTGCCGCTAAAAAAGAAGTAGTTGAATGGCTACGTCAACGTTCACGTCCTTACTTATTTTCTAATTCTTTAGCGCCTGCGATTGTAAATGCCTCAATCAAAGTGATTGATTTATTAGCTGAAGGTGACGAACTGCGTAAAACCTTAAAAGACAACGCGGCATATTTTAGAACACAAATGGAAGCCGCTGGTTTTACTTGTGCTGGTGCTAACCATGCCATTGTGCCAGTGATGTTAGGTGATGCGAAAGTGGCCAGTGCTATGGCGGAACGTTTATTAGCTGAAGGTATTTATGTTATTGGTTTCTCATTTCCCGTCGTACCAAAAGGCCAAGCCCGTATTCGTACACAAATTTCTGCCGCGCACACTAAAGCTGAATTGGATAAAGCCATTGAAGCCTTTATTCGTATCGGTAAAGAAATGAAAGTAATTGAGGGTTAACGATGAAAGCTTTAGCAAAATTAAAAGCCGAACCGGGCATTTGGATGACCGACTCACCTAAGCCTGAGTTAGGACATAATGATCTGTTAATCAAAATTAAAAAAACCGCTATCTGTGGTACTGATATTCATATATATAACTGGGATGAATGGTCACAGAAAACTATTCCGGTACCTATGGTTGTGGGTCATGAGTATGCGGGCGAAGTGGTTGGTATTGGTCAAGAGGTTCGTGGTTTTACCTTAGGTGACCGCGTTTCTGGTGAAGGGCATATTACCTGTGGTCATTGTCGTAACTGTCGTGGTGGTCGTACACATTTATGTCGTAACACCGTTGGTGTTGGCGTTAATCGTGAAGGTTCATTTGCTGAGTATTTGGTGATCCCAGCTTTCAATGCGTTTAAATTACCCGATGAAGTTTCAGATGATTTGGCGGCTATTTTTGACCCGTTCGGCAATGCTGTTCATACCGCTTTATCGTTTGATTTAGTCGGTGAAGACGTTTTGATCACCGGTGCGGGTCCTATTGGTATTATGGCGGCAGCCGTGGCAAAGCATGTTGGTGCTCGCCATGTGGTGATTACTGACGTTAATGAATACCGTCTAGACCTTGCTCGTCAAATGGGCGCAACGCGCGCGGTCGACGTTAGTAAAGAAAAATTAACCGAGGTGATGGCTGATTTAGGCATGACTGAAGGTTTTGATGTCGGTATGGAAATGTCAGGCGTGCCATCGGCATTTACCGATATGTTGGCCAATATGAACAATGGCGGAAAAATTGCCATGCTCGGTATTCCTGGTCAAGATATGGCAATTGATTGGAGTCAAATTATTTTTAAAGGTTTAACCATTAAAGGTATTTATGGCCGTGAAATGTTTGAAACTTGGTACAAAATGGCGAGTTTGATCCAATCTGGCCTAGATTTAACGCCAATTATCACTCATCACTTTAATGTTGATGATTTTCAGCAAGGTTTTGATATCATGCGTTCAGGACAATCAGGTAAAGTTATCTTAAATTGGGAATAATGAATAATGGCAAGTAGTGAAGAAAGTTTTAAACATATGCAAATCAGCGAACTGCATAAGGTATTAGCTGATGAATCACATGTAGTTGTTGATATTCGTGATCCTGCTTCGTTTCAATCAGGGCATATTCCAAATGCTATTCATTTAAGTAATGAAAGTTTAGCTGATTTTTTACGCGATGCTGATTTTGATGCTCCTGTAGTGGTTTGTTGTTACCACGGTATTTCAAGCCAACAGGCGGCGCTATTTTTGATCAGTCAAGATTTCACTGAAGTATACTCGCTTGATGGTGGCTTTACTGATTGGCAGTTACAGCATCCGGATGTTGTAACCTGTTAATGCCAAACACTGACTTACGGCCACTAGTAAAAGTAACGCAACATAGTATTGCGTTACTTTTTTGTGATTACCTGAAAACCTTACAGGTTCAAACGCTAGTTGAAAAAGCAGCTGATGGCTTTGTTATTTATTGTCAGCAAGACAAATACGACTTCGCACAGCAAGAATTTGCACAATTTATTAATCAACCTGAGCAAGCTAAGTACCAACAAGCGGCTTGGCAAAATGGTGATGTAACTGAGGTTAGTTCAAGTTTTCCCACGTTAATGAGTAGCTTTAAAAGTCAATTTTTTTCACATGCAGGAGTCGTGACTTTAGTTGTTTTTGCTGCGTGTTGGCTAGTGTTCCTTGCCAGTAACTTCGGTTGGGGTAATGTTGTCTTTCAGCATTTACAATTCTATCCACAACTCAGTGTTGATGTGGTACTAGCAGCACCTCACCGTTTATTAGGGCCCGCTTTTTTCCATTTTTCATGGTTACATATTGTCTTTAATACCATGTGGTGGTGGCAGTTGGGTGGGTCGATAGAACAGGTAAGCGGAAAGTTTAGCTTATTGAATTTGTTAGTGGTTTCTGCGGTTGTATCTAATGTTGGCCAGTTTATGGTTGACGGCCCTAATTTTGGTGGTTTATCGGGTGTAGTATACGCACTGGTTGGCTATGTTTGGTGGATAGGCTGGCTAATGCCTGAAAAAGGCCTGTCATTGTCAAAACCTATTATCGGCTTTATGTTGTTTTGGTTGTTACTCGGCTATACCAGTTTAATGCCGATTAATGTTGCTAATACGGCTCATCTACTCGGTTTAGTTAGTGGTTGTGTATTGGCTTTTTTGCAGGTTTTAAAGACAAAAAAACACACTCTTTAGTCATACTGAGTGTGTTCTAAACTCGCTAATGTAGTGCTAAGTTGTATAATTAAAGCGCTTAATTATCTAACCATTGGGTAAATAAAAGCTTTTTAATTAGAGGTTTGCCGGTTTCTTTTTCCAATAATTGTTTAACTTTTTCTTCGCATAATCGTTGTATTTCATGACGGCCATTGATCGATTTTACTTTTGACTCAGGTTGCTGGCCAATAATATTAATAATGGCATCACGCAATAGTGGCGCATGATGCTCAACAACATCATAATTTGAAGCGTCTTCAATCATGAGCTCTACAGATAGGCGCACGTAACCCATTTTTTTCTTCACTGCTACGTAATTGGTCACAATAGAAGGTTCAAAGCCAAAGTAAGCATAATCAGCCGCTTTAGCCAAAGGTGAACTCAGCAGTACCAACATTAAAATAATGGATGTTTTCATACATTAGAACTCAAATTAGGACGTTAGTTAAAGATGTTGATGATAGTAAATGATAACGCGAATTTTGATCAAGCGCTGAATTATTTAGTAATTTTTAAAGTACGGATGTTTTTATGAAAAATTCAGCTTTATTTATAATCTGCTAATCGTCGGTTATTGCACGCAGTAAGCTGTATTTTTGTCATGCTAAACGCTATCATAGCTCGTTTTTCGTTAAATAGTTTTCAGGTATGACAACAGAACATTTATTATTTCCCGTGCAAATGCTCACAAATTGGCACTCGCCAGACACCTATACTCTTCCCAACAACCTAGGTGATTGGTTACTTGATCCCAGTTCATTAACGGCACGTTTAAAAGCGCTTTGCCAAGACTTTCGTGTGGAAGTGCTCGGACAAAAAATTATCGCTTGTGATGCCGCCGAGGCCAATGATGATATCGTCGCCGGTGAGCAAGTTTTGATACGAGAAGTATTATTGTATTGTGATGATATTCCACAAGTGTTTGCGCGTAGCTTATTACCGCTCAGTTCTTTAACCGGTGCGCAGCAGCAATTAGCTCACTTAGGGACACAGTCTTTAGGGCAGGTGTTGTTTAATCACCCTGACTTGTTGCGTAAAAAAATTGAAGTAACAGCATTTAATGCACAATCCAGCGTTGCTAATTTGGTTAATTACTTAGCAATAGCAGAAAATCAACAACCGCTATGGGGTCGACGTTCGATATTTGTTTTGGATGCTAAGCCGCTGATGGTGGCAGAAGTCTTTTTGCCCGGTGCGATGGCATATCAAAAATAAAAGGGCATTACCTTGAGTGAGTTAACGAAAAAGCTAACGGCGATTAAACAAATTACCCGCATGAATAAGCCCATTGGTACCTATTTGTTGTTATGGCCAACGTACTGGGCGTTATGGATAGCTTCTGATGGCTGGCCTTCGTTACATCTGCTGTTGGTGTTTAGCTTAGGTGTGTTTTTTATGCGCAGTGCTGGCTGTATTATTAATGATTATGCTGACCGACAAATCGATGGGGCAGTCAAACGTACGCAAAATCGTCCTTTAGTAACCGGGGCATTGTCAAGTAGTGAAGCTTTACAGTTATTTGCTAGCTTTATTCTCTTGGCTTTTGCTTTAGTGTTGACTTTAAGCAATTATACTATTGTGCTGTCTTTTGTTGCGGTGTTATTAGCTGCGAGCTACCCGTTTATGAAACGTATTACCCATTTTCCACAGGTGGTACTAGGTGCGGCGTTTAGCTGGGGTATGATAATGGCCTTTGCCCAAGAGCAAGGTCAAATACCACTAGCAGCATGGTTATTATTTGCTGCTAACGTATTATGGACTATTGCTTACGATACTATGTATGCCATGGTTGATCGTGATGATGACCTAAGAATTGGTGTTAAGTCGACAGCGATTATTTTTGGCGAAAGTGATAAACGTATTATTATGTTTTTGCAGCTAATGACCTTAGCTTTATTGTTCACTGTCGGTGACATATTGGCGTTTGGTTGGCCTTATCAGTTGTCATTAGTGATAGCGGCAGGATTTTTTTGTTATCAACAAATACTAATTTCTGGACGTGACCGTGAGCGTTGTTTTCAAGCCTTTTTGAATAACCACTATGTTGGCTTAGTTGTTTTTGTTGGTGTTACGGTGGAATACTTATAAATTTTTCTGAGCAAAATAACAGCATATCTGCTGCTCATACCAATTCTACTAAGTGGGAACAAACTTAATAGACTTGGTATAATTAACAAGCAGTAAATACTTATCTCAGTAAGGTATTAACGAATAATACTTTGTAATACTTCAATATCGACTAAATTACTGACTGAGCTTTTCAATAGGCCTAAAGTGCTGCTGTCGACTAACTTATCGTTATCATCTAAGACGATATAACCCTGCTCTTTCATCGCTAGAATTAAAGTCGATTGGGCTTTTTTATCAATAAACTCAGGGGCATTGATATTATTGAGTACCGATAGTCGCTGGGCAATGGCAACCACTTTTTCATCTAACTCTGATTTCTTAATCGGCGCCAATTGGCTCAGCAATGAAGTGATAATGGCAAAGCGTTGCATGGTTTCGTTCACGCACTCGGCAATTAAACGTACTTTCGCACGCGTTTCATCATCTGGGCTAAGTGACCAAAAGCCGGCTTTGCTTTGTTTAGCAATATTTTGTTCAGTTAAGAACTGACAAACAGCTTTGACTTGTTGCTCAACATCTTCAGCCGATTGCCATAAAAACAAGTCAGTTTTAAGTAGCTGCACTAAACGTTGAATTTGACCAAGTAAGTCATCCTGACTAATTTTTGCGTTACGCTCTAATAAACGACACACCAATGACGGTAATATAAAGGTGTGTAGGATGTTATTGCGATAGTAGCGTAACTCTAGAATTGCACTGTCGGTTAATGAAATAATGTCACCAAAACTGTCTTGATTAATCGTTACTTTATTGAGCAAAATTACGTGAGCTAATAATTGCGCTCCAGTTTCAGTCGGGATGGTTAATTCGCTATGGTATGGCGCCGCTCTTTGCATGTCCAAGAAGAAATCAAGTTGGCTAATTAATTCTGCTTTGGTTAAGGCTTTGTTTTCAGTTGCATGTAAAATCAGTGACACTAAAGCGACACCATTTAATGCTGCACATTGGTTGATTGAGGTCATGACTTGTTGTGCGAGTATATTAACACTGGGCGTTAGCCACTTTGGCTTTTGAGGATCTATCGGATCTATATCTTGCTTCCAATCAGGTACCTGGTGGCTTAAAAATTGATTAATATTAATTGGCTCGCCAAAGTTTACGTAACCTTTGCCGTAATTTCGTAAGTTGCGTATGGCTTTAATAACGCCAAATATGGACTCACCTTTCTTTTGGCTGCCACTCAATTCTTTATGGTATGTGCCTACTTCCATCACATGTTCATAGCCAAGATAAACCGGCACTAAGGTTAATGGTCGATCAATGCCGCGCAATAAACTTTGAATGGTCATAGCGAGCATGCCTGTTTTCGGCGCAAGTAATCTGCCGGTTCTACTACGGCCACCTTCTGAATAGTATTTTACCGAATAACCACGCTCAAACAGTAAGCTTAAATATTCACGAAAAATAGTGGAATAAAGGCGATTGCCTTTAAAGCTACGACGAATGAAAAATGCCCCCGCTTTTCTAAAAATTGGACCTGCAGGCCAGAAGTTTAAATTAATACCCGCGGCAATCCGGGGGGTTACTAGACCTTGCTGAAAAATAACATAGGTGAGTAATAAATAATCCATATGGCTGCGATGACAAGGCACATAGATTATTTCGTGGCCTTCTTGAGCTAAGTTTCTTAAGCGTTCTGCTTGATGAACTTCGATGCCGTTATAGAGGCGATTCCATAACCAGCCCAGTATGCGCTCGCCAAAACGTACGGTGACATCACGATAATCACCGGCGATCTCATCCATTATCGCTAATGCTTGCTTTTTCACTTGTGCTTCAGGAATATCTTTATTTTTTGCTTCTTCGCTGATCAAGCGCTTAATGGCAGGGTTAACCATTAAATGATCGAACATTTGCTGGCGATGCATCAATCTTGGACCTGTTGCCGCTATGATTTGACGATGGAAGTGAAAACGGGCAATACGCATTAATTTTTTTGCACTGGCTTCGTCGCTACCATGTTTATCAGCCATATGGCGAAATGAAATAGCTTCACTAAAGCGCACCATCGTATGGCGGCCTAAAAATAAGACGATAAAAAATTTGCGTAACCAAGTTGGCGACTCTTGATCCGTTAATAGGGCGCCAACATTAGTATTATTTTTTTCTTTTGTTGGTGTACGGCCCCAAATAACATTGGCAGGGATAAGTTGAGCATCAAGCTGTTCATTTTTTGCATGGGCATTAAGTAACTCGAAGCCTTGTGCTATCGCGGTGGTTTTTTGCGGTTTGCGCCAATGAAATAATGCCGTCGGTTTTTCTAAAAATAGCAGTCGAGATAAGATTTGTCCGTCAACATTCACCTCTGATAACGGATCAGGCAAGTCAGCTTTTTTACAGGCAGTACGTAATGATAAAACATCACTGGCTGACTGGTGACGTAAAACATAAAATACTGGTTGCTCAGCCTTGAGTTTTTTGGCATTAATTATTTCGTCGGCAACAACTTTGCAACGCACTAATAACATTACGGGTAAGCGTAATAATAAATAAAATAATTTACGAATAGCTAACATCTTGTTTTTCTCAACTTTATTTGACCGGTTATTATAACACTTAGCTTAAAACTTGTCTCTTATGCTCATTGAATTAATCACTACGTAAAATGCAGGTTTTGCCGATGAAATTATCATAGCCATTGTAATGGGTTTCTTCTCGTTCAGTGATACTTAATCACTTTGATATCATTATCTCTGAGATTTAGCGCTTATTTTTATCACTAACTTTGCTTGCGCTATTTAATGTGACTAAAGTCTGTGCCAGCATGAAAATACAGCATGCATAGCCAAATTGTTTGACTATATTGTTATGATACTTCAAGCTGAATTTCTGCATCTTCAAGTGTCATGGTTATAGATACACTATGGTTTCTGTTAATCAAAAGGATTTTTATGCAAGCAAGTGAACAACGACCTAAAATTGCCATATTTGTAGATATTCAAAATATTTACTACACCACACGAGATACTTTTCAACAGCAATTTAACTATCGCAATTTTTGGCAACAAATCAGCCAACAAGGTGATATTGTTTTGGCTAACGCTTATGCAATACAACGTAGTGACGACCAACAGCATAAATTTCAAAAAGCCTTAAAACATATAGGTTTTAACGTTAAACTCAAACCTTTTATTCAGCGTCGTGATGGCTCGGCAAAAGGCGATTGGGACGTCGGTATCGCTGTAGATGTTATGGAAACCGCACCTGAGGTTGATATTGTTATTTTATTGTCGGGTGATGGCGATTTTGACTTGTTACTGAGAAAAGTCAGGTCACGCGACGGTGTTAAAACTCATGTCTATGGCGTGACGGCGCTGACTGCTCAGGCATTAATTAATGCGGCTGATGAGTTCTTTCCTATTGAGCAACATTTATTGTTGTAGTGGTGAAATTTTTGCGTAAGTACTGATGGGTGAAAATATAATTTTGCCGGTAGTTTGAGCTAAATTTGTAATTCTTGTTTGAGCTTAGTATTGTACTAAATAAAGTCGATATAAAAATAATTATAAACGAGGGATCACCATGTCAGTAGAAGCTTTATATAAAGTTATTTTATACCCATTTATTAATGAGTCACTTGCCAGTTTAAAAGCCATGACTAACTTAGTTGGCGAGGCTGGTGAAGCCTTTGTCGATAATGTTGATGAATTTCGCTTTAAAGGTTACGCGGTATGCTCTGAAGTTACTGGAGGCTTAGATGGTGTGATTATGATGCATCACTATCCTGAGACGGCAATCGCTATTGGTAACTCTGTTTGTGAAAATATGTTTGAAGAAAAATATCAATTCACTGAAATTAATGAAGAATTAAGTAATGCCTTGGCTGAATGGGGTAATACTATTGTGGGTCGTTCAACCGATCTACATGGCCGTTATAGTTTAGATTATAAATTTTCAAGCCCGTACTTTGTCCATGATGTCAATGATATGGATAAATATTTAGCCGGTGTGAAAGAAGTGATTACCGTTCCGATCACGATTGAAGGGGTTGGGCGTTATTATTTTAATTTGTTAATTCGTCATGTGGAATACCAATCAGTAGGGATTAAACGCGAAGCAAGTTCTGGTATTGCCAACCCACATACTAAACAACTGCCTGTCGACAGTAAAATTTTGCTGGTCGATGATAGCGCTATGATCCGCAAGGCGTTACGACGTTATTTAGCGCAACTGGGTTATAACAATGTTGTTGAAGCCGATGATGGTTCAACGGCGGTAACTATGGTGCAACAAGAGCAACCTGATTTTATGATCATGGATGTTGTTATGGGTGAAATGAATGGTGATCAGGCTTTAGCAAACATTCGAGCTAATGGCAGTAAAGTGCCTGTAGTCATGTTGTCATCAGTCACTGATCAAGCGCTAGTTAAAAGTTGTCAAAGTCAGGGGATTTCAGGTTTTATTTTTAAACCTATCCAAGCTGATACCGGTGCACAAATTGTTAAAAATTACCTAAAAATAGCGTAATATTACGCTACTCGCTGGTTGCGATGCTAAAAGGGCATATTTTTACTCGTAACCAGCAATAATAGCTTGAAACTATTTATCTATTTACAAGGTCTTTGTTAACCACTTAACGCTAATCAGAGGATGACAATTGCGCTCTCTCTATCTGAATGTCCTAATTTTTTGTTGCTTACCTTATTATGTAATTGCCGAAAATATAAATATTAATGTTGTAGATAACGACCATAAAGCTTTACCTGATATGGTGGTTTATTTACAGCCAGAAGATGATATTTCATTGCCTTTTAATGAAAAGGTTGTGGAAGTCGGTCAGTTTGACCGTTCTTTTACGCCCTACATTAGTATTATGCAATTAGGGAATAAGGTAAATTTTAAAAATAAAGATGATATAACACATCATATATACTCTCCTATTGGTGATAATAAGTTCTCTTTCAAGATTCGTGCCGGTGAATCACAGATGAAAAGTGATTTTCAGCAAACCGGTGAAGTTGCTATGGGCTGTAATATTCATGACTGGATGAGTGGTTATTTATTGATTGTTGATACCCCTTTATTTGGTAAAACAGATGAAAAGGGTCGGCTTGATTTACCTATGCCGCCGGCCGGAAAATATCAACTTATTGTTTGGCACCCACAACTTGATGCAGTTAATAATCGTGTTTATCAGCCAATAGATTTGTCAGAACAAAAACAAGTAACCATAAAGCTTGATAACAAAATACTAAAAATATCAGAACAAAAAAGCGAAGAAGATTTTGATTTTTTATCTGACTATTAGGGATCAACCTCTTAATGAAGAGCCTACAAACTAAAATATTTTTATTTTTTGTCTTATTGCTACTGCTGGTGCAAGCTATTGCATTGTGGACCATAGTAGAGGGTAACAAAAGCCAAGAAAGACAAGAAATTACCAATCGTTTAAGCACAGCTAAAACTATATTTAATACCCAGTTTAATAGCCGACGAGACTATTTGACCGCCTTTGCTGAAACAGCAGCTAAAGACTACGGTATCAAGCAAGTTTTTGAAGATGAATTACGTAGTTTGTTAGTGGCGATGAATAACCATCGTAAACGTATTGATGCCGACCTTGCGATGGCAATTTCCTCAAAAGGGCTAGTTACTGCTCAGCTTGTGCTCGGTAAAAATCAAGCCGGGGAATCAAAAGTTAAGCAGGGCAGTGAACGTGAACAAGCCTTTCGTTTTCCACAATGGTTAGAAAGCCAAGAGCAATCACATCTTTATGTTTTAGGCGACTCTGTTTATCAAATTAGCTTATCGCCGATGAATGTGGGCGCTAAAACCATTGGTTGGCTGGCATTTGGTTTTGAAATTAACCAAGAATTGGCGCAGCACTTTCTCGATATTACTCAGTTACATACTGATTTCGCGATTAAAATTGGTGAAGAATGGCGTTTGATAGCATCTTCAAACTCTGCAGCACAATTAGACTTTACTAAACAAGTGGTTAATGGTGAAACCCCGAATGATTACATTGCTATTGGTCACCTTGTTGATGAAGCTGGGCAATTGCAATTAGCCCTTGCCATGTATGGCTTGCGTGCTGATATTGTGGCAGTACTTCAAGAGCAATGGTGGCAGTTTTTAATTTTAACATTTATTACCTTGTTACTCTCTTTATCGGCTGCTTATATTATTGCCGCCTCAATTACTAAACCCGTTAAGCAATTAGTTAAGCAAGCGAAAATTGTTGCTAGTGGTGATTATCATCAAACAGTAGAGGTTAACGATAGTAGTGAGTTAGGGCAGTTAGCGAACGAGTTTAATGCCATGCAATCTGCTGTGCTTTCGCGAGAAAAAGCCATAACGCATCGAGCAAATCACGACCCACTGACTGACTTAGCTAATCGCAGCGTTTTAAAAGTAGCGCTGCAAAACTTAGCAGATCGCGAACAAGCTTTTACCATTTTTCATCTGAACTTGAGCCGATTAAAAGATGTTAATGAAACACTGGGCCATGATGTAGGTGATTGGTTAATTAAAGCGGCAGCGCTGCGCTTAAGTACGCTCGATGAATTTCAGTTACTTTGCCATATTGGTGCTGATGAGTTTATTTTACTTGCAGAAATTAATGAACATAGTTCCACTGAACTTTTGGTCAGCCGCATTCATCAAGTCTTAGAAGACAATTGCGAATATCAAGGTATCAACCTGCAACTACAAGTGCGGATAGGTATTGCTTCAGTGCCTGAGCATTGCCACGATACTAAGTCTGTTTTACAGATGGCTGATACGGCCTTGCATCATAGCCATAAGGTGAGCCAATTAGTGCAGGTTTATCATCAAGGACTTGATGTAAATAGCGTTGAACGCCTGAACCTGATTAATGATTTAAAAGATGCCATTATTGATGACCAATTGGAGCTACATTTTCAGCCGAAGTTAGATTTAGCATCAGGTATTGTTACCCATGTTGAGGCATTAGTACGTTGGCGCCATCCAACCTTAGGTATGGTACCACCGGATAACTTTATTCATATTGCGGAGCAAACAGGGCAAATTAATGCGTTAACGCATTGGGTGTTTATTAATTCGTTGAAGCAATACAACGCCTGGTGTGAGGTAGGTTTAAATATTAGTGTGGCGGTCAATATTTCTGCAGAAAATCTTAAAGCGCCTGACTTTTATGATTTTATTTGCCAGTCAGTTGAAAAGTATCAGGTGCCGGCAGAGAAAGTTACCCTTGAAGTTACCGAAAGCGCGGTTGTTGATGACCCTGAAGCGGCCATTGCTATTTTGCAGAAATTTAAAGACCGTGGTATGCGAATTTCAATTGATGATTATGGCACTGGCTATTCATCGTTAGCACAGTTAAAACAATTACCGGTTCATGAGCTTAAAATAGATAAGTCTTTTGTTCAGCGGTTGTGTGATGATGAAGATGACCGTATTATCGTACGTTCTACTATTGAACTCGCACATAATATGGGCTTGAGTGTTGTAGCTGAAGGTATTGAAGACGAGTTTGCACTCAATTGGTTAGCGAGAAACAAGTGTGAACTTGGTCAAGGTTATTTTATTAGTCGACCTAAACCAGCTAAAGAGCTCACTGCTTGGTTATTGGAAAAAAAAGTCTATGCCTTTGAATAGGATCATGTTTTGTTAAAAATATTTACACTAACCTTATTAATACTGGTGATCAGTCGTGTACATTCAGCAGAGTATCAATTGCATGGTGTGTTAGACATACGTGCAACATCTGCTGATACACTCAAGAGCTATGTTAATGGTGGTTATGGTAAGTTTAATAGCCATGATGGGACGAATGTTTCATTGGCGCAAGCGGGTGGTGAAGTTGTTGTTACATGGGATTTAGGCTTGAGTGCGCATGTTGTTGCCAACGCCTATAGTGATGAAAATGACAGTGTTGTCGGTTTAACAGAAACATTTTTAAAATACCGGACACTGCCGAATGAAGCTGGTTATCGTTGGCAAACTAAAATCGGTATTTTTTACCCTGAAATATCCCTAGAAAACAATGCGTATGCTTGGGCAAGTCGAAACACCTTAAATTCTTCCGCGATTAACACTTGGCTTGGCGAAGAGATTCGTGTGCTTGGTGGGGAAGTTGCATTAACCCGTTTAGGTAAGTTTAATAACAATGCTTTTGACATTACTTTAGCGGCCACTGCTTTTGTTAATAACGACCCTGCGGGTGCTCTGCTATCTTGGCACGGTTGGACCGTAGGCAATCGCCAAACATTATGGACAGAGTCAAAAGCAATTCCTGACTTTCGTGCCCGTATGCCAGGTTATGATCTTAATGGCCAAGCGGCCAATTCAGATCCCTTTTTAGAGTTAGATGATAAATGGGGTTTTCATTTTCGAACTAAAGTGAAATTTCATCAAAAAGGCCAGATTTCTGCTGGTTATTATGACAATAATGCGACGCCTTATATCGTTGAAAATGGTCAATATGGCTGGCGTACACGTTTCTATCATTTTGGTTTGAGCTGGCGTTTACCGGCAGCATTTGAACTGAGCGGCCAATTTCTCAGTGGCGATACCTTGATGCAAAGCCCTTTACGTAGAGATGTGGTTAATAACGACTATAAAAGTGCCTTTATTGCGCTCTCAAAGCGGATTAAAAAGCACCGTATGACGATACGTTTAGAAGAATTTTCTGTCACTGATAATGATCTAACTGTCGGTGATAATAATAATGAATACGGTAAATCAGCAACGCTAAATTATACTTATAGATATAGTAAGCCGGTATTTTTATCGCTAGAGTATAACTGGCTTAATAGTTACCGCCCGGCCCGTATGTATACTGAACAGGCGATTGATTTAACTGAACGACAATGGCAACTTGCTACAAGATATTTTTTCTAGTTACTGGCAATTAATACCAATTTTACAAGTTTCTTTCCACTCAGTGCAGTTTAAAAGGTTTAGCGACGCAGGTTTACCGTTTCAGACTGGACCTAAGTGTAGGCATGGCATTGGTTAAAGATAATGGTTATTCTCGACAACTGCTCCTGCGTTGTTCTAATGACTGACATTCCTGTGAAAACCTTATCGAAATTAATAACGGGGCCTGTAAGGCTTTTAAAATCACCCTTGGTAAGCGCTGAGTGGGAACAAACTTCATGGACTTGGTATAATAGCCATACATTTAGTGGCTGTGCTCAATTCAGTATTTGCTAAAATTTTTAATACTAGAACTGCGTTTTTGTATTTTTCGAGTCGATGCTAACCTGTTAGCATCATTGAGTTTTATAACTGGGTAGGCTAGCTACTCGTCGATGCATTTATTTAGTGTACTAAGCTTTCCGAACTTCTATTAAAAAAAACTTGTCGAGTATCAAATTTTTCTCCAATGATTACCCTTAAGTGACTTGATAAAGAGTCATACTTTTCATGGTGAGGTAAGACTTAGGTGGCCTATGTTTAGATAGAATAAATATTGGATAAGTTTTAATTTGTTGTTTTTATTTGATTTAATTGTATTGTTGATGCTGTGGATGTTTATAAAAATATCACGTAGCGTCAGTAATCTTAAAAGGTTAGAAAAATAAATCGAGGGGAAAGATTCCTCTAGAGCGATATATTTCTATTTATCATTTCTTGATAACGTTAGTTTATTATCTGCAGTTAAGATTTTTTCGCCATTTAGCGATGATTAATTAAGCAAACCTTGATCTTTCTTATTAATCTAGTTAGTATACGCATCTTTAGTGCACTAACTAAATTTAAACTGATTAACCAAAGAGGGCAAAGTTATCAATATTACAGATAAAACTTCGACACAGCGTTGTATTTTAAAAGACCTATGTTTGAGCTGTTATCGTTAGCTACTATATCCCCGCAATTTTAAGCACACACCTGAATTTTTAAAATTAAATAAAAAACATTAACTTAGTCGTAAAATATCAATAATACATTATAAAATTATGTCTAATGTTGAGTGGTTTACTATTAATCGTTTACTGAACTTGTCACACGATTATGGCGTTATGCACTGTAATAGACCGTGTGTTGTTAAAGTGAAGCTAAGCGATGTTTGGCTCGGGCCTCTTTATTTTATTTAGTTTGTAGTGGAATTATCTCATGCAAATAATCAACAGCTGGTGTTGTTGCTAATACGCTAATCATTATTGTGGTTAGTGAAAAATGAATAATCTAATTAGCAGTATAAAATCTAAGGACTTACCGTGAATATAAAACAATGGCAGAGAATAGTAATTAAAGTTGGCAGTGCTCTAATTGCACCTGAAAAAGCTGGCTGTAGCAGTAAATATTTACTCAGCATTGCAAATTTTATCATCCAATGTCGCTTATCAGGCATACAAGTGGTTTTAGTCTCTTCAGGCTCGATAGCCGCTGGCGCACACTTATTTGATCGCAGTAAAAGTAATAGCGAAGCGGCTAATATCGTTATTAAAAAAGCCATGGCTGCTGCCGGCCAAGCTGAAATGATGGCCACATGGGATGAGTTATTTGATTTCCCTGCTGCGCAGCTTTTACTGACACATGCCGATTTACGTAACCGTGTTCGTTATGAAAGTATCAGAGATACCATAGAAACCTTATTAGAGAATGATATCCTGCCTATTATCAACGAAAACGATGCAGTGACAACAGACAAGCTTAAAGTTGGTGATAATGATAATTTATCGGCTATGGTTGCATCAGCCGCACATGCAGATGCCTTAATTATTTGCTCTGATATTGACGGTTTGTATGAAGAAAATCCTCATATCAACAAAGATGCAAAATTAGTCGCAGATGTTTATAAGATCGATGCCGAAATTTATGGCATGGCCGGTGGCGCGACCAGTGATGTTGGTACTGGCGGCATGAAAACTAAAATTCAAGCCGCTGAAAAAGCAGTATCACATGGTATTGATACTTACATAGTGAATGGCTTTAAAGCTGAAAGCTTCGAAACGTTACTGGCTAATGGTAATCCTGGAACGCACTTTTATTCGCATAAAAACCCTATGCTTGACGGCGTTCATTGGATGCGTCATACCACACGTGCCCAGGGTGAGTTGATTGTTGGCAACCAATATGACATCACGGATAACGGCTCCAGTGACTTATTATTGGCCGAAGATTTACTGAGCGTAAATGGTGATTTTTCATCAGGTGATATTGTTATGTTGCGAAAGGACAATGGCGACCAATTAGCGAAAGTTAAAACTAATTACAGCAGCTGCCTACTTAACTTTGTTGCAGATAGCGACAATCAAGATTTTTCCGAACAATTAGATAAAACGCAAGAACCGATAATTTCAAAACAATATATTGCGTTAATGGAGTCATAATGAATTTAATTACTACTATTTCACACAATGCAGCCCAAGCGGCTAAAGTCATGGCAATTCAAACGGCTGAGACTAAATCGAAACTACTCAATGATATGGCAATTGCGCTGAGAGTCGGTAAAGCTGAAATCTTCAAAGCGAATGCTATTGATATTGAATTTGCAGTAAAAAATGGTTTGAGTGAATCGATGGTTGACCGATTACAATTAAATGATCAACGTATTGAAGATATGGCCGTAGGCTTAGAAACCGTAGCGAAGTTACCCGATGTTGTTGGTACTATTAAAGACCAAGATGTTATGCCTAATGGCCTTAAAATCAGTAAAATGCGTATCCCGTTAGGTGTTATTTGTATGATTTTTGAAGCGCGCCCGAACGTGACAGCTGATGCTGCTGGTTTATGTATTAAGTCAGGCAATGCGGTGATTTTAAGAGGCGGCAAAGAAGCTTTGAATAGCAGCTTAGCGATTGCGAAAGTACTCCAAGATGTTTTAACCGCGTACCAGCTGCCAAAAGAAATTATTACCGTTATCGCTGATCCTGACCGAGCATTAATGACGCAATTATTAACGCAGAAAAAATACATTAACTTGGTTATTCCAAGAGGTGGTGAAGGGCTAATAAACTTTGTCAGTGAAAACAGCCAAATACCTGTGATCCAACATTATAAAGGTGTTTGTCATCTTTATGCTGATAAAGCAGCCGACCTGAATAAAACCTTAAAAGTACTATCAAACGGTAAAACCCAACGCACAGGCGTATGTAATGCCTTAGAAGCTTTATTGGTGCACAAAGATATTGCCGCTGATTTTTTACCTATGGTAGCTGAACATTTTAAAGAAAAAGGTGTACGGGTTAATGGTTGTGCTATGAGCGTTCCTTACTTTGAAAATAGTAAGCAAATAGCGTTAAACGAGTTTGGTGAAGAATATTTAAGCTTAGAAATTGCTGTTCGTGTAGTTGATGACTTTGCACAAGCGGTTGAACATATTGATCAATTTGGTAGTAATCATACTGAAGTGATATGCACTGAAGACTTAAAGGCGGCGACAAAATTTCAACAACTTGTTGATGCCTCAGTGGTTATGGTTAATGCCTCTTCGCGCTTTTCTGATGGTTCTCAGTTAGGATTAGGTGCCGAAATAGGCATAGCTACAACGAAATTACATGCCTATGGTCCTATGGGTATTGAGTCATTAACCACAGAAAAATATTTGGTTAATGGTGATGGGCAAGTTAGGGCATAACCGTGGCTATTACTAATACTAAAATAGCCTTTATCGGTGGCGGCAATATGGCACAAGCAATTTTAACAGGTTTGTTGATGGCAAAATTTCAGCCAAAAAATATCCTAGTATGTGCGCCAACGGCAACGACTCGTGAGACTTTAACAAGCAAGTTTGGCTTGAATGTTAGCGAAAATAACAGCGCAGCAGTAGTGTTTGCTGAGATTATTTTTATTGCCGTAAAGCCAAATATTGTCAGCACAGTTGCTACTGAGTTGAACGTGGCTATGACGCATGCAGCTAAACAACCGCTTATTATTAACCTTGCTGCGGGCGTCACCACAGAACAATTACAAACACACTTTGAAAGTAATCAGCGGGTTATTGCCGCAATGCCAAATTTACCCAGTGCAGTGTGCAAGGGACTAACCGGCTTAGTGGCTGCTAAAAACTGTGATCAACTAAGCATTACCTTAGCCGACGATGTGCTTACTTGTATCGGTAAAACGTTGTGGTTAGATGATGAAAGTAAAATGCCAGCAGTGGTGGCTATCGCAGGCAGCGCGCCAGCCTATTTCTTTTTATTTTTAGAAGCGATGATTGAGTCTGGTCAGAAATTAGGCCTAACTTATCAACAAGCCGAGGCTGCAGCAATGCAATCAGGCATCGGCGCGTTGACCATGGCATCGACCTCTGCATTATCAGTGGTCGAACTCAAAGAGCAAGTTACCTCACCAAACGGCACCACGCATCAAGCGCTAGCATCATTTGCGGATAATAACCTCAAAGCTGTGGTTGATAATGCGATGCAAGCCGCGGCAAAGAAAGCAGCAAACTATTAATGCGCCATGCTTTATAGCAAAGCTTGAATCTTGAAATAGGTAAGATAAACGACTTATTTTACCTACTTTTATAATTGACAAAAGCTAAAGAGAAAGCCAATAACAACATCCATTAATAACGACTTTATGCCACGTTTTTACCGGATACCATTTGCCATGCTTTACTGAGCAATTGCTTTAAAAATTTAATTAAGCGATAAATTAACCATATTGCAAGTAAGACTAACAGCGTGAAAATACTCCAAAAAGCTATATTAAAACCTAAAGAATATTCTTTTTTAGGTTTATCAGTTTTGACTGACTCGTCAGCTTTTTTAGTGCCGGTAACACTGATCACTTCAACTTTTTGTGGTTGTAATGCGACATTAAAATTGTTTTGGTTATGATCAAGGATAATATTAAATTTAGCTGTTTTATAATCTTTATGGCTCACTTCAACAAGATACTTTCCTGGCGAAAGTGGCATAGAAAATTTATATTTAGGCACAATGTTTAAAATTCTAATTCTCGCTGATTGCGGTCTTGTGTTAATTTCTAGCGGGAAAACTTTTAAACCTTTTTGCCAAAAATTTAGTGCCGTTTTATTGATAACTCCGCTATTTATGATGACTTTCCGTTCAATCGCTTGTTGTTTAGTATCTTTAGGTTGAGCTTTTAACCAGTAAGTACCTGACGCTAATATTGCCTGATCGAATATTTTTAAACCAGGCTCATAACGTGTTCGCGCAATGGTGATATTTTCAGCATTGTTATAATTATCTAGCGCTAATATTCCTCGCCGCTTACTTGTCGAAATAAGCTTAAACTCGTTGGTTTCGATTTTTTCTTTGACTTGCTTTAACCCCGGCAGTTTTGCTAATTCACCGGCAAACTCTTCAAGAATACCTTTTTTAATGGTGCCTTTAATTGTCTTCTTAATATCAGCGTGTGCGATATTGGCTAAGTTAGCAATGAACAGGAAACTACAAAACAATAAGATTTTATTCTTCACTTGAATCTCCAATTAAACTTGTTAACCAACCGATTAGTTCAGGTGCTGAATCACCGAGTAAGTCTATGATCATCAAAACAGTGTCGGTGTCGCCATTATTTTTTATGTAATCCCTAATAATAGTGTCAACGGCGGCTTTATTTTGTTGATAGAGCTCTATACCACTACTTTTCATTAGCTCTTCTAGCGCTTCACCTCTGAGTGCATCTTCAAGTTTTTCCGTTAATTCATTAGATGCTTGATTTTGAGTTTTTACTTTTTCTGCTGTTTTTTTATCCCTTAAATTAATGGTATGCTGGTTAATACTATCCGCTTCGACTCCCATTAACTGCGCGAAAAACACACTAACATTAGAAAGTGCAACCACTTCAAAAATTTGTTTTTCAACCTCAGACTTCGCTGGCATATCTTGTTTGCTTGGCCTGCTTAGATTACATATCTCCGAGTCGGGTAATGTGCTGCAATGGCCTGTAGAAATTTCCTTACCATTAATGAGTAGCCGCCAGTTAAATACCATACCAAAGACTAGCCATAACATATTCCCGCCAGGATATTCTGTGCCGCCCATAGTAATAAGCTTATTTTGGGTTTCTCCCGCCCAAAGAGAGGTCTGGCGTGAGCCTTTTTTTGTACCTAATTGGCACAGGTAAGAAACTTCTAAGCAAACATTTGGTTGGTTGAATATTGAACTTGAGCTGGGGGTGAACTCAACGAGATCATCGCCGGTAAAGCGCTTTTTTCCTTGATTAAGCACGCTAGCTAACTGCTTTTCTAATAAGTTATTGGCGGTACTGGGCTCAGGGTAAGAAAAGCGTAAATGCTCGGGAGCATTAATCACCATAGTGTCAAATTTAACTGGCGTTTCCTTATTTAACGCATTTGAGAGGTAATGTTGATAATACTTTTCCATAAATAATTTAGGCTCTCGAGCGCCGAAATTTAGCGCGGCGACTGTGATGTCACTAACTTCAGCAAGCGGTTTAAAGTTGTCGTGATGTGCGGCTTTTACCGTGATGCTATTGTAACCTGACTTAACAACCTCATTTAGCATATCAAGAAATGCTGAATTTAATCCTTGGGCATTATAGCCTTGACGATACATCTCAAGCTTTAAGCGTGCTCGTTGGTCAATCGACTGTATTGCGATTTCAACTTTTTTTTCCATACTAAGGCAATGTAAGCGTCTTAATTTTTTGCTATTAGCCCAGTTAATAAAATCTCGATAGCCAACTTTACTGTCTGCAACGAGTGCTTCTTGCCATCGTCTATCTGTTGAAATATGGCGAGATAGGTAGGACAGTAAAAAAAAGAAGGTTAAAACCGTACCTAAAAATTGGCTGACACCTAAATAGTAAGGTTCGTAAGGATAGCTTTGTGTTAGTGATTGCGCCGACTTTTCTGTCAAAGGGTAAGTAGTTTCATAGTCTAAAGAAAGCAGTACCGGTGTCGCAAGGCTCTCAATAGGGAGTAATCTATTTTCTTGCCAAGCAAAAATAGTTTGTATATTACCTTTATAGGTAAATACTTTGTCAGTATATATTTGATATTTTACTGAGCCGAAGGCGATAGTTATTAGCCAAACGATGGCGCCAATTAAGGCATAACGAGATAAACGTTTTAATTTAATACGCCAAATAGAGTTTGGCTTTGATTTGGTAAGCTGACGAATGAACATCCAAAGAACAAAACAAGCAAGAATAACAATTTTTATCATTAATACGTCCATGCCAAAATATATGATGAGCAAGCCTGTACCCATTGGGAAATAGCTTTGCCAAGCAAAATATAAATATTATTTATAATTAATTCGACCAATCTATCACTAAAACTCCAATAAAACCAAATTATTACGAGCGTTTTTTAGTCGTTATACTTTGTGCAGGGTAGAGAAAATAAGACTTATGCGCTGTAATCATAGCCTTTCAAATCAATTGATAGTTTCGTTGAATTAAAAAAATAGCCTTTTTGTTTGATGGGGCAGAATGACTGATGTTAAAAGGTGATAACTGAAAGTTCCAGCTTACACGCGTATGAATAAGGCCTACTTAAATAAGGTGAATGAGTTTTGGCTGATAGTTTGGTATTAATTGGCAGCTGAATGTGGATATAAGTAAAGTGAGTTAGTTTCAAATACGGAGTAAAAGTAGGTCGAATTAGTTTTACATACCAACAGCAATGCACAGACGTTGTTTTAAAAATATGCGTTACAAGTTATTAAGAAACTTTGATTTTAAAGGATTAGTGTGAGAAAAGATGGGGTGGCTAAAGGGACTTGAACCCTCGACAACCGGAATCACAATCACGTTGTCGGTAAAGGCTTTACTTGGATTAACGTGTATCAAGCTAGATATTACTTGTGTTACTCATGTCATAGCTTGGATTTAAGTGTAATTTATTAGCTTTACAAACTCACAGAATAGTACCAGAGAAATCTTTTATTTTTTATTGCCAAAATCTAAACTTCTCTGTTCATTAAATTTATACCCTAGCGCTTTATAGCCTTTTTCTCGTTTCTTCCACATACGCAGTAATGTTGGGAAATCATCAATAAAATCGTAAACTTGAATAATAGTTTTACTACTCCACTCTCGCTGAATTCGTCCAGCGTATTGCGCTAAAATG